>Ga0164243_10000782_pt1 | contig 55421 bp, 50 predicted proteins | sample OricompcompostOP_FD_108781 | JGI IMG/M metagenome (GOLD analysis project Ga0164243, IMG submission 108781) | Organic Plus compost microbial communities from Emeryville, California, USA - Original compost - Organic plus compost (OP) | ecosystem: Engineered > Solid waste > Mixed feedstock >... | reverse complement strand
GGCGTCGTGGCGGCGCAATTCGCCAGCTATGGCTGGTCGGCGGCGGGCAATATCCTCGAAGCGCCGCGCGGCTTTTTCAGGGCCGCGGGCGGCGGCTACGACGCCGCGGCGATCCAGGGCAAGCTCGGCCGGCCCTGGACCTTCGACCAGCCGGGCGTGTCGATCAAGCCGCATCCCTCGGGCTCGCTGACCCATCCCGGCATGACCGAGCTGCTGCGGATGATCCGCGAGAACGGCCTGCGCGCCGATCAGGTCCGCCGCCTGCGCGTCGGCACCAACTCCAACATGCCGAACGCGCTGATCCACCACCAGCCCCGGAACGAGCTTCAGGCCAAGTTCTCGATGGAGTTCTGCATGGCCATCCTGCTGCTGGAGGGGCGCGCGGGGCTGAACGAATTCACCGACGAGGTCGTGCTTCGCGACGATGTCAAGGAGATGATCGCCAAGGTGGATTTCGTGGTGGACGACCGCGCCGAGGCGGCCGGCTATCATCTCATGACCACCTATCTGGACCTTGAGCTGAAGGACGGCCGGACCATCTCGGGCAAGGCCGATTTCGGCAAGGGCAGCCCCGCCAATCCGATGAGCTATGACGAGGTGGCCGACAAGTTCCGCGAATGCGCCGGTTTCGCCGGCTGGGACATGGGCAAGGCCGACGAGATCGTCGCCATGGTCGCAGAGCTTGAGGCGCTGGCGGATATTCACGGCCTGATGGCCCTGCTGCGGCGGTCCTGAGGACGCGCGGATGCGGGGAACGGGCGCATTCATCCAGGACGCGGTCCGGCGGCTTGCCGTCTATGGCCTCGGCGCCATCGCCGGGGCCGCGGCAGCCCGGACCGGCATGCCCCTGCCATGGATGCTGGGGCCGTTCTTCGCCTTTGCGGTCCTGTCCGCGACGGGCCGCTCCTTTCCGCTGCTTCCGCTTGGCCGCGAGATGGCCCAGATCGCCGTCGGGCTGGCGATCGGCCTGCGCTTCACCGCCGCCAGCGTCGTCGCGCTCGGCCTGCTGCTGCCGCAGATGATGCTGGCCACGGTCTATCTGATCTGCGTGACGACGCTGGCGGCGGGGCTGTTCCGGCGGCTGGCCGGGGTCGATGCGGTGACGGCCTTTTTCGCCACCGCGGCCGGGGGCGTCGCCGACATGGCGATCATCGCGCAGAAATTCGGCGGCGTCGCGTCTTCGGTCGCGGTGGTGCATGCGATGCGGATGTCGATGGTGGTGGCGGTGACCCCCTTCGTCGTGCTGGTCGCGACCGGGAAATTCGCCTCGGGCGGGGCGCAGGCCGATCCCGGCCAGAGCCCGGCGCTGGCGGTCGCGGGCGCGCTGGCCCTGGCCGCCGTCGCGGCCTGGGCCATGCGGCCCACGCCGATCCCGAATCCCTGGCTGGTCGGGCCCATTCTGGCCGGGATGGCCCTGGGCATCGCCGGGCTGGGAAATTTCGTGGTCCCCGGACGGCTGATCACGATGGCCCAGATATTGCTGGGCGTCTGGCTGGGCTGCCAGTTCCGGCGCAACCTGCTGACCGCCCTGCCCAGGGTGACCGCCGCAGCGGTGGTCGCGGCCGGTTTCCTGGTGCTGGCCGCGCTTCTTGGCGCCTTTGCCATGTCGGGCCTGTCCTCTCTGCCCTTTACCACCGCCTTCCTGGCGCTGGCTCCGGCCGCCGTGACCGAGATGGTCCTGGTCGCGAAGGTCATGAGCCTCGACGCCGAAACCGTGGCCGCGTTCCATGTCATGCGCATCCTGATCGTCTCGTCCACGATCTTGCTGGTTTTCCGTGTCTACAACCTCCTGAGGAGCGTCCGCAGTGGATCTTGACCTTGAAAATCGCCGCTTGCTGATCGTCGGCGGCAGCTATGGCATCGGCCTTGCGACCGCGCAGCTGGCCGCGCAAGAAGGCGCGCGGCTGGGGCTGGTTTCGCGCAGCGCCGAAAACCTTGCCCAGGCCGCGGGCACCATCTCGGGCCAGCCGCCGCCGCTGCAGATCGTCTGCGATGTCACGCAGGATGGCGCGGCCCAGGCGCTGGCCACCCGGGTCGCGCAGCATTGGGACGGGCTGGAAGCCCTGGTCTGCGCCGTCGGCGGGTCGGTCCGGTCCGCGTTCGAGGACCTGGACGACGCGGCCTGGCTGGACAACTATCGCTTCAACGTCCTTTCCACGGTGCGCACCGTCCGGGCGATGCTGCCGCTGCTGCGCAAGGGGGACCGCCCGTCCATCGTGATGCTGGGGGCCGCGGCCTCGAAAATGCCCTATGCGCATCAGATCATGTCGAATGTGCACAAGGCCGGGCTGCTGGGCCTGAACAAGACCCTTGCCGCGGAGCTGGCCGGGGACGGGATCCGCGTGAACCTGGTCGCACCGGGACGCACGCTCACCCCGCTCTGGACCAGCCGCGCCGACAAGATGGCGGCCGAACAGGGGCGCAGCCGGGACGAGATCCTGGAGGAATTCTCGCGCGATATTCCGATGCGCCGTTTCGGAACGGCACAAGAGATCGCGCGCAACGTGGTTTGGCTCAGCAGCCCCTGCGCCAGCTATGTCACGGGCCAGGCCCTGAACGTCGATGGCGGGATTGCCCGCGGATTGCTTTGAAGGAGTAGACAACATGAGCGGACATCACCGGACTCCGCCCGGCACGCCCGAGGTTACCCGCCTGCTGGCGGAATGGATCGTGGACCTGAAGGGCGCGGACATTCCCGCCGGGGTCCTCCGCGAAGGGCTGCGCACGCTTGTCAACTGGCTGGGCTGCGCCGTGGGCGGCGCAAGGCACGAGACCGTCGATGCCGCCCTGCGCGCGGTCATGCCCTTCAGCGGCAAACCCAGCGCGACCGTCCTGGGCCGGCCCGAGCGGCTCGACCCGCTGCATGCCGCGCTCCTGAACGGGATCAGCTCGCATGTGCTCGACTATGACGACACGCATCTCAAGACGATCATCCATCCCGCCGGGCCGGTCGCCTCGGCCCTGCTGGCCCTGGCCGAGGCCCGCCCCATCCCCGGCCGGGACTTCCTGACCGCGCTGATCCTGGGCATCGAGGTCGAATGCCGGATCGGCAATGCCGTCTATCCCCATCACTACGACCGAGGATGGCATATCACCGGCACGGCGGGCGTCTTCGGCGCCGCGGCGGCGGTCGGCAAGGCGATCGGGCTCGACCGCCGGCAGATGGCCTGGGCCCTCGGGCTGGCGGCCACGCAATCCTCGGGCCTGCGCGAGATGTTCGGGACCATGACCAAGAGCTTTCATCCCGGACGCGCCGCGCAGAACGGCATGTTCTCGGCCTTGCTGGCCGAGGCGGGCTTCGACAGCTCGCTGCGCGCCATCGAGGCACCGCGCGGCTTTGCCAATGTCATGTCCGACAAGCAGGACTGGAACGAGATCCTGGGCGAACTGGGCAGCAGGTGGGAGGCCGCGCTCAACAGCTACAAGCCATTTGCCTGCGGCATCGTCATCCATCCCGCCATCGACGGCTGCCAGCAGATCAGGGACGAGATCGGCGACCGGGTCGCCGCGATCGCCTCCGTGCATCTGACCACCCATCCCCTGGTCCTGGAACTGACCGGCAAGAAAACGCCCCGCACCGGGCTGGAGGGCAAGTTCAGCGTGTTTCACGCGGCGGCCTGCGCCCTGCTGCATGGCGACGGCGCGCCCACGGCCTTTAGCGACGCGATGGTGGCCGACCCGGCCGTGGTCGCGCTGCGCGACAGGATCACCGCAACCGCCGACCCGGCCTGCCACGAGGCTTCGGTGGATATCCTGGTCACCTTCAACGACGGCACCACCCTGGAAAAGCATGTCGAACGCGCCGTCGGCAGCCGCGACGTGCCGCTGAGCGACGAACAGATCAATCACAAGTTCACCGCCCAATCCGCGCCGGTGATCGGAGATGCGGCGGCAGAACGGCTGTTGCGGATGGCCTGGCATGCGCCCGAACTTGCCGATATCGGCGAAATCGCCCGCTGCTCCAGCCAGGACGCGGTGACGGCATGAATGCGCAACGCAGCCTGCGCATCGGCGTGCTGGAGGGGGACGATATCGGTCACGAGATCGTCCCCGCATCGGTCCGGGTGGCGCGCGCGGCCGCCGAGCGCGCCGGTCAGCCGGTCGAGTGGATCCAGCTGCCCATCGGGCGGCGCGCATTGGACAGCCACGGCCATACGCTTCCGCCCGGGACGCTGGAAACGCTGTCGGAGCTGGACGGCTGGATCCTGGGTCCGATCGGGCATCGCGACTATCCCCGCCTGCCCGAGGCGGTGAACCCGCACCCGATCCTGCGCAAGCATTTCGACCTGTTCGCCAATGTGCGGCCGACTCGCTCGTTTCCGGGGATCGGCTGCCTTCACGACAATGTCGATCTGGTCATCCTGCGCGAGAACAACGAGGGTTTCCAGCCAGACCGCAACGTGGTCCTGGGTTCGGGAGAGTTCCGCCCCAGCCCCGACATGACCATTTCGGTGCGGGTCATCACGCTCGAAGGGTCGCGCAAGGTGGCGCGCGCTGCGTTCCAGATTGCGCAGTCGCGGTCCAAGCGGCTGACGCTGGTCCACAAGAACACCGTCTTCAAGCTGGGCTGCGGGATGTTCGTCGATGGTTGCTACGAGGTGGCGGCCGAATTTCCCGAGGTCGCGGTGGACGAGGTGATGGTGGATACGATGGGCATGCGCCTGGTCCGCGACCCCCACAGCTTCGACGTCATCGTGACGACCAACATGTTCGGCGACATCCTGACGGATGTGGCCGCGGGCCTGGTCGGCGGCCTGGGGATGGCTCCGGGCCTGTGCATCGGGCGCGGCTCGGTCGCAATGGCCCAGGCGACGCATGGCTCGGCGCCCGACATCGCCGGCAAGGGGATCGCCAATCCCTATGCGATGATGGAATCCACCCGGATGCTGTTTGAATGGCTGGGCCATGCCCATGGGCAACCGGCCGCCATCCATATGTCGCAGATCCTGCTTGCTGCGCTCGGGGATGCGCTCTCGCGGCCGGAAACGCGCACCCCCGACATCCGCGGCACCGGGAGTCCCTGCGACATGGAGAACGCCATTCTCGCAGCCATTCGCACTGGACGTCGGTAAGCAAACCGGGCCAGAGAGGAGGAATCAGGCATAATAGGGCGAAGGACGGCGATATTGACGGAACCGGGCATGAACCCATCAGCTGAACACGCATCGGAGCTGGCCGAAGATGCCGAGCGTTCCGTGTCCCGGACCGTTCAGATCGAGCAGGCGCTGGAGCATATGATCCTTGCCGGCGAGCTTTCGCCCGGCGAGCGGCTTATCGAGGTCGATCTGGCGCGGCGCTTCGGCACCAGCCGCGGCCCCCTGCGCGAGGCGATGCAGACCCTTGCCGCAAAGGGCCTGGTCGAAACCGTGCGCAACCGCGGCGTGATCGTGCGCTCGATCTCGACGCGCGAGGCCACCGAGCTTTACGACCTGCGCGCCGCCGTTTTCGGCCTGGCCGGGCGGCTGCTGACCGATCGGCTGAACGACAGCATGCTGGAGACGATGCACCAGTTCGTGCGGGACATGGAGGGCCTGGCCAAGGCACGGTCTTTCGACGACTATTATCGCAAGAACCTTGCATTCCACGACTTTCTCATCACCTCGACGGGCAATGAGCTGCTGGCGAGCGAATATCGCAGCTTTGTCAAGAAGCTGCATCTCTGCCGCGCGCGTTCGCTGGTTCAGGCCGGCGGGCTGTCGGTCTCGAACCGCGAGCATGCCGAAATGGTCGATGCCGTCGCCTCCGGCGACCGGCTGCGCGCGCAGGAGGCATTCTTTCGGCATGTGGAACGGGCAAAGTTCCGGTTCACCTCGACGCTCGAATAGCTGCGCCCGCCGGACATCCGGGCTGACCGCCCGGCCGACCCGGCCGGCCCCTCGGGGGTGACGGCCCCGCAAAGCGCGGCCCGGCGCCATTCGGAAGCCGACCCGCCGCAGGACCCATCCCGGCCCCAATCGCGGCAGAACCGCGGACCCGTCCCGCCTTCAGGGCGTCAGGCGCGGGATCGCATCCAGCAGCATCCGGGTATAGGGTTGTTTCGGTGCTTGGAAGATGTCCGAGGCGCTGCCGGTCTCGACGATCTCGCCATGGCGCATCACCACCACCCGGTCGCACAGGTGATGCACCACCGACAGGTCGTGGCTGATGAACAAGAGCGTCAGGTTCAGGTGGCGGCGCAGTTCCATCAACAGATTGATGACCTGCGCCTGGATCGACACGTCGAGCGAGGCCACCGGCTCGTCGCAGACGATCACCTCGGGCCGCATCGCAAGCGCGCGGGCAATCGCGATGCGCTGGCGCTGCCCGCCCGAAAACTGGTGCGGATAGCGGTTCGCCAGCGCCGGATCGAAGGCCACGGCACGCAGCCATCGCTCGACATAGGCGCGCGCCTCCGCACGGGTGCAAAGGCCGTGCGCGATCGGCCCCTCGGCCACCGATTGAAAGATCGTGCGGCGCGGATCGAGCGAGGCGAACGGGTCCTGAAAGATCATCTGCACCCTGGTGTCGCGCTTGCGCCCCGCCTGCGTGACCGGCTCGCCGCCGACCAGGACATGGCCCGCGCTTGGCGGGATGATGCCGCAGAGGATACGCCCAAGCGTCGACTTGCCCGAGCCGGATTCGCCGACGAGGCCAAGGATCTCGCCCCGCGCGACATTCAGCGAGGCGGATTTGACCGCGTGGACCTGCGCCGGCGCATCCGCAATTCCCAAGCTCATCCCCAACCGCCGCAACATCCCGGCGGGCCGCGCGAACAGCTTGTCGATGCCGTTCATCTGGATGAATTTCGGATCGGCGGGGGCTCCGGCCCCCATGCGGCCAAGCTCCGACGGGTCGAGCCGGCCCACCGCCTCGGTCGCGTCCGAAGCCAGGAGTTCGCCGGGTTTCGAGCGTGAGGGCAAGGCATCGAGCAGCGCCCGGGTATAGGGATGCCTCGGCCTGTCCAGCACCTCGCGCACGGGGCCGGCTTCGACGATTTCGCCGCGCCGCATCACGGTGATCCTGTCGGCGATCGTGGAAACCGTCGCCAGGTCATGGCTGATCCAGATGAGCGAAGTGCCCATTTCGGCGACCAGCGCCTTGACCACCTTCAGGATTTCCGCCTGCACCGAAACGTCCAGCGCCGTCGTCGGCTCGTCGGCGATCACCAGCTGCGGCCGGTGCAGAAGCGCGATGGCGATGGCAACGCGCTGGCGCATGCCGCCCGAGAATTCATGCGGATACTGGTCGACCTTGCGTTCGGGATCGACGATGCGCACCCGCGCCAGCGCCTCGACCGCGCGCCGGCGGATCACGGCATCCGGGACCTGTTCATGCGCGCGGATCGCCATGCCGATCTGGTCGATGATCCGCACCACCGGGTTCAGCGTCATCATCGGGTCCTGGAACACCATCGAGATGTCCCGGCCCCGGATGCCGCGCAGCGCGCCCTGGTCCAGCCCGACCAGTTCGCGCCCGGCAAAGCGGATCGAGCTGCCTTCCTCGATCCGGCCCGGCCGGTCGATCAGGCCGATCAGCGAAAAGCCGGTGATCGACTTGCCAGAGCCGGATTCCCCGACCAGCCCCATGATCTCGCCCCGCCCGAGCGAAAACGATATGCCATCGACCGATTTCACGATGCCCCGGTCGGTGTGGAACCATGTGCGCAGGTCGCGCACCTCAAGCAGGTCGGTCATTTGCGCAGCCTCGGGTTCAACTGGTCGCGGATCTGGTCGCCGACCAGGTTGATCGCCATGATCAGGATGATCAGCGCCACGCCCGGATAAATCGCGATCCAGTAGCGGCCCGACATCAGATATTGGAAACCGTTGGCAATCAGCATCCCCAGCGACGGCTCTGTCGCGGGAAGCCCGACACCAAGAAAGGAAAGCGTCGCCTCCAGCGAGATCGCCGAGGCCACCTGCACCGTCGCCACCACGATCAGGGGCGGCAGGGCATTGGGCAGGATATGCCGCGTGATCACGAACCAGCCCCCCATCGGAACGGAAAGCGCGGCCTGGACATAATCCTTTTGCCGCTCGGCGGCGGCGGCGCCATGAGCGGTGCGCACGAAATAGGCGTATTGCGCAAAGACCAGCGCCAGGATCAGCTGCTCCTTGCCCTGTCCAAGCACCGCGGCGACGACAAAGGCCAGCAGGATCGCCGGAAAGGAAAGCTGGATATCGACGATGCGCATGATCAGCGCCTCGAGCCTGCCGCCGATATAGGCGGCGCTGCATCCGACCACGGCGCCGATGGCAAAGGCGATGGCCCCGGCCATCAGGCCCATCTGCAGGGAAATACGCAGCCCGTAGACGATGGCGGACAAGAGGTCGCGACCCTGGCTGTCCGTGCCCAACAGGTGCAACATCCCGTCGCGGCCGACATAGCCCGGCGGCCGGCGCGCATCGCGCAACACCAGCGATTTCAGGTCGTAGGGGTCCTGCGGCACGATGAATGCGGCAAAGACCGCGACAAAGACGATCAGAACCACCACCGCCAGCGCCACCAGCGCAACCCGGTTGCGGCGGAAATCGCGCCAGAACTGCGCAAGTGGAGAGACGGAGCCCGTGGCTGCTGCTGTCGACATCTCAGTATTTCCCGTGCCGCAGGCGCGGATCGAGCGCCGCATAGGCCAGATCCACGCACAGGTTGATGACCACGAACAGCGCCGAGACCAGCATGAGATAGGCCACCATCACCGGCCGATCCAGCGAGGTGATCGAATCGACGATCAGCTTGCCCAGCCCCGGCCAGCTGAAGATCGTCTCGGTCACCAGGGCAAAGGCCAGCGTCGAGCCCAGCTCCAGCCCGAAGACGGTGACCAGCGGAATCGAGATCAGCTTCAGCACGTGGCGGCGCAGGATGGTGCGTTCTGGAATGCCGGCGGCACGGGCGAATTTGATCGTGTCGGTCAGCATGACCTCCCGCGTGCCGGATGCGGCCAGCCGGCACATCATCGCCATCTTGAACAATGACAGGTTCAGCGCCGGCAACAGCAGATGCGACCAGCCGTCCAGGGTCAGGAACGAGAACGGCACCCCGAACAAATCGCGCGTGGCGCCGCGCCCTCCGGCAGGCAGGATGCCGAGCTGCACGGCAAAGACCATGATCAAGAGCAGCCCGATCCAGAAGGTCGGCACCGAAAAGCCAAGGATCGACGCCGCCATGATCGCCCGCGAAACCTTGCCGTCGGGCCGGTAGCCGGCATAGACGCCCAAGGGGATTCCCACGGCCGAGGCGAACAGCACCGCGACCAGCGTCAGCTCCAGGGTCGCCGGCAGTTTCTGCGCGACAAGGGTGCCGACCGGCATGTTGAAGACAAAGGACTGTCCCAGATCCCCGGTCAGAAGCCGTTGCAGGAATTGCAGGTATTGCCGCCAGATCGGCAGATCGAAACCGTATTGCTCGATGACCTGCTGCCGGATCGCCTGCGTCGCATCGGGCGAGATCAGCACGTCGACCGGGTTGCCGATCACATAGACGCCGGCAAAGACCAGCACCGACATCACCAGCAGCACCACCAGGGCCTGCGCAAACCTGTGAATGATAAAGGATGCCATCGGACCTCCGTGGAACGGTGCTGTCAGTGCCAGCCGTTTTCGATCTCGTGCCGGGTTTCATCGACCGCGATCCGCCAGATCGCCAGCATCTCCTCATCGGGACGCTGGAAGACGCCGTGATAGTTCCCCTCGTCGATGCGCTGGCGCTTGCGCCAGGCATCGACGCGGCCGGCAGCGGCAAAATCAATGCGCTCCTTGCGGAAATTGGGCAGGGGGGCGCCTTCGAGCCGGGTCCAGGGGAAATTCTCCATCCAGCTTGCATGGGAGGCGGCCGGATCGATCTCTTGCACCTTGGCCAGGGTCCGGGGCGCGCGCCACCAGTCATGCAGCTTGACCGAAGTGTCGCGACGTTCGTTCATCCATTCGCTCAGCAGCGGATTCACCGGCGTGTTGCCGCCATGCCCGTTGACGATCAGGATGCGGCGGAAACCCGAGCGATAGACGCTGTCCAGCAGGTCCTCGATGACGGCCAGATAGGTGCGCAGCCTCAGGGTCACCGTGCCCGGGAAAGCCGCAAAACCCGAGGCCATCCCAAAGGGCAGGCAGGGAAAGACCGGAACTCCGCAGGGCTCGGCTGCCTCGACCGAAACCCGTTCGGCCAGGATCATGTCGGTGGCCAGGCTCAGATAGGCGTGCTGCTCGACCGAGCCGATCGGCAGCACGCAGCGGTCGTCCTGCTGCACCCGCGCCTCGACCTGGCCCCAGTTCATGTCCTGAATCCGCATTGCATCCTCTTCGCTTGCGGCCTGGCGCCGCATCCGCCGTCCTGCCAAATATTTGCGCATGACCTGATTACAGTTCCATTAGGAACAACAATTCTGGTTGACGCAAGCAATTTTCCGCGCCTACGGTTCCACATGGAACAGTTGTTGAAAATCTGGGCAGGCTCATGGATGATGTGATACGTCAATCCCTCTATGAAGGCCGGGCGGGCCGGGACATGCCGCTGACGGCCGAGGGCATTCCCCAGGACAGCCCCCTGCGAACCCGCCTGTGGGAAAATCCGTGCTGGTTCTCGTTTCGGCTCAATTACCTGGCGCTGCTTTTCAACAACCCGGTCTATGGCCTGATCCAGAACAGGCTGGGCCTGCTGTGCCCCGAATTCGTGGTGCTGTGGTCGCTGTATCTGGGCGGACCTTCGACGCTGACCGATGTCGTCCGCTCTTCCGGCTTTCCCAAGAACACCCTGAGCCGGGCCGCAAACAAGGTGCACCGCCTTGGGCTGATCGAGCGCGAGGGCGACGCCGAGGACCAGCGCCGGGTCACCTTGCAGCTGACGGACAGGGGCCGTGCGGCGGTCGAATCGGTCAAGGCCGCCATGCTCGGGCATGAGCGCCGGATGCTGGACTGTCTCAGCCCCGCCGAGCGCCTGAGCCTGTCGGAGATCCTGACGAAACTGGTCGCGGCCTCGGGGGACTGGCCGCAAACGCTTGGCGAGGAGTCCGGCACCGAGGGCGACCCGGCACCGCAAGATACCGAAAAGACCGGCGAACGGCCGGCAGCGCAACCTTAACCCAAGAGGGAACCCATGAAACTGACCCCCATGCTCAGGGCAATTCTGCTTGCCACCGCGCTTGGCTCGCCGATGCCGGCGCTGGCCGAGGATCTGATCATTGCGACCAAGGCCGGGCCGGCCTCGATGGACCCGCATTTCACCGCGACTTCGGCCAATGCCGAGGCGACCAAGCAGGTGTTCGACACCTTGCTGAGATCCGGCAACGATCTTCAGGTCGAGCCGATGCTGGCAACCGAATGGACTGCGATCGACGATACGACCTGGGAATTCAAGCTGCGCGAGGGCGTGAAATTCCACGACGGCTCCGATTTCACCGCCGAGGATGTGAAATTCTCGATCGAGCGCATCCCCGATGTCACGGGCCCCAACCCCACGACGGTCTATGTCCGCCGCGTCGCCGGCATCGAGATCGTCGATCCGCACACCATCCGCATCAAGACCGATGGCCCCGCCCCGACGCTGCCCAACGATTTCGTGCGGCTGTTCATCGTCTCGCATATGGCGGCGGCGGATTATTCGACCAAGGACACCTCGGCCGAGGGCTTCAACTCGGGCAAGGCGACCATAGGAACCGGCCCCTACAGGTTCGTAAGCTGGGCCCCGACGCAGGACCTGGTGCTTGAGAAATTCGACGGCTACTGGGGCGGGGCGCAGCCCTGGGACAAGGTGATCCGCAAGGAAATCCCGAACGATGCCGCCCGGGTCGCGCAATTGCTGGCGGGACAGGTCGATCTGATCTCGAAGATCCCGGCGACGGATCTTGCCAGCGTCGAGCAGGACAGCGCCCTCAAGGTGATCAAGAATCCTTCGGCCTTCATCCCCTATCTGGAATTCGATTTCCGCCAGGATACCCCGCAGGTCTGGGACAATTCCGGCAAGAAGGTCGAAAAAAACCCCTTCCTGGACCCCCGCGTGCGCGAAGCGTTCGATCTGGCGCTCGATCGCGAAACGATCATCGAATTCGCCCTGGAAGGCATGGGGGTGCCGGCGACCCAGCTGGTGACGCCGACCGTCTTTGGCTATAACAAGGACGTCCCCGAGCCGGTCTTCGACCTGGACCGCGCGCGCGAGCTGATGGCCGAGGCCGGATATCCCGAAGGTTTCAAGGTCGTCCTGGCCTATGCCAACGACCGGATGCCGACCGAGCTTGGCCCGACCATCGCCCAGCTTCTGGCCGCCATCGACGTCAAGGTCGAGGTGCAGGGCGTCCCGACCACCGTGTTCAACCCGGCCAAGACACGTGGCGAATATTCGCTCTATCTGGCGTCCTGGGCCACCCTGACGGGCGAAGCCAACTATACCTTGTCGGCGCTGATGCACACCAACCAGCCCGAGAAATCGCAGGGGGCCTTCAATGTCCGCGGCTATTCCAATCCCAGGATGGACGAGCTGATCGAGGCCGCCGCCGCCGAAATGGACGAAGCCAAGCGCCGGGCCCTGCTGGAAGAGGCCAACATGCTGGTCGCGACCGAGCGGCCCGACCTGCCGCTGGCGATCAACGTCTCGGCCTGGGGAATGAAGGCCGACAAGGTGACCTATGATCCGCGCGCGGACGAGGACACCATCGCGATGGACGTCCACCCCGTGCAGTGAGCCCACGCCCCCGGCGCGACCGTCGTGCCGGGGCATGCCAACCAGCCGGACCCGGACCTGCGACCAGCCCCGGGGCCGGCTCTTTCGCCGAAGGAAAGCCCCCGATGAGCCTTGCCCCTGATACCCCGCCCTATTCATGGGACGAACCGACCTGGCGCGGAGTGGTGGAGTTTGTCCGCGCCGGCCGGTCGCTGAAGCCGAAAACCTGGCCCGGCGGCGCGCGCTGCGCGGTCGCGCTCAGCTTTGACAGCGATCACGAAACCAACGAGCTGCGCGACGGCGGAAAGTCGATCGGCCGGCTGTCATGGGGGGAATACGGCAGCCGCGTCGGGGTGCCCCGCATCCGGGCCCTGCTGGACCGCTTTGGCGTCAAGGCCAGCTTCTTCGTGCCCGGCGTTTCCGCCGAGCTGCACCCGGACGAACAGAAAGCCCTTGTGCAGGGCGGCCACGAAGTGGCGCTGCACGGATGGATACACGAGGTCAACACCCAGGTCCCGCCTGCGCAGGAACGCGAATTGATGTTGCGCGCCGCCGACAGGCTGGAACGCATCACCGGGGTCCGGCCGGTCGGGATGCGCACCTGTTCATGGGATTACAGCCCGGTCACCCTGTCCGTTGCCGAGGAACTGGGGCTGATCTATGACAGCTCGCTCTTTGCCGACGACGATCCCTACGAGATCCTGAACAACGGCCGCCCGACCGGCATCGTCGAATTGCCGGTGGAATGGATTCGCGACGATGCGCCCTATCTGTCCATGAACCGTTTCGGCGGCATTCGGCCCTATACGCCGCCCTCCGCCGTGCTGGATATCTTCCTGCGCGAGTTCGAGGGTGCCTATGCCGAAGGCGGGCTGTTCCTGCTGACCATGCACCCCCATGTCACGGGATATCGCTCGCGCATCTTCATCCTTGAGGAATTGCTGAAGCGGATCGCGGAAAAGGGCGATTGCTGGGTCGCGACCCATGCCGATATCGCCCGCCATTGCGCCAGCGAAGCCGGGCTGGAGATACGCGCATGACCGCATCGGGCAAACCCGGCTGGGCATTGGCCGTTCACGGCGGCGCGGGCACCATCCTGCGCAGCAGGATGACGGCCGAGCAAGAGGCCGCCTATCACTCCGCGCTGCGGCGCGTGCTGATGGCGGGACAGGCCGTGCTGCGTGACGGGGGCCTGGCCATCGACGCGGTCACAGCCGCGGTCGTGGCGCTTGAGGACGAGCCGCTGTTCAATGCCGGGCGCGGCGCGGTCTACACCTCGGCCGGCCAGCAGGAAATGGATGCGGCCGTGATGGACGGGCGCAACCGGCAGGCGGGCGCCGTCGCCGGCATCTTCGGCCCCCGCAACCCGGTGCGGGTGGCAAGGCTGGTCATGGACAGCCCGCAGGTGATGATGGCCGGCGCCCCGGCCGTCGAACTGGCGCGCAAGGCCGGCCTGCCTTTCGGCGACCGCGATTACTTCTTTACCGAGGCGCGCTGGACCGCCTTGCAGGAAACGCTGGCCCTGCATGCGGCCGGCAAGACCGAAACCGACCCGGCGCGCCGTCACGGCACCGTCGGCGCGGTGGCGCTGGATCTGTCGGGCAATCTCGCCGCGGCGACCTCGACCGGCGGCATGACCGCCAAGCCGCCGGGCCGGGTCGGCGACACACCGGTCATCGGCGCGGGAACATTTGCCGATAATGCGACCTGTGCGGTCTCGGCCACCGGGCATGGCGAGATATTCATTCGCTGGACCGCCGGGGCCGAAATCGCTGCGCGCATGCGCCATGCCGGGCAAGCCCTGGAACAGGCGGCAACGGCGGTGGTGATGGAGGATCTGCGGCCCAATGGCGGCTCGGGCGGCGTGATCGCGGTGGATCGGGCCGGCAATATCGCCATGCCCTTCAATTGCGAAGGGATGTATCGCGGCATGGTCCGGCGCGACGAAGAGGCCCGAACCTTCATCTATCGCTGACAGGATCGCCCCGCCCCGCCGCCGCGGTCAGGTCCTGTCCGCAAGCAGCCAGTCGGACAGCAGCGGCCGCGTCGCGCCGCCGGGTCCCGTGACCGCGGTCGCCGTGCAGAGGGCGTTCAGGATCGCCTCCTGCGTCGCCTCGCAGGCCGCGCGGAACATGTCGTCGATGCGGCGATCCGCCAGCCGCGCCATCGGCTCCAGATCCGTTCCGGGCCGGTGCGCGATGCGATTGGCGGTCGTGAAGCCCAGCACCAGATCGCCGCTGCCATTGCCCCAAAAGGCGCCGAGCCGCGCGATCCCGGCCCCGGCGCGCCGGCAGATCCGCTGCAACTGGCGCTGGTCCAGCGCGACATCGGTGGCCAGCACCACGATGATCGAGCCCTTCTCGGCCTGGGGCCGCTGCGCGGGATCGGGGCGGCGGCCATCGGGCAGCACCAGATCCCCCGCCACCCCGAAATTCGCCAGCACCAGCGCGCCCACGACCCGCTGCATGCCGGCGATCTCGACCAGCCGCGATGCCGTCCCGATCCCGCCCTTGAAGCCGAAGCAGGTCATGCCCGTCCCGGCCCCGACCGAGCCTTCGGCGAGCTCCGGCCCGGCAAGGTCCAGCGCGCGCAGCGCATCGGCCTCGGTCACCGCCATCGCCTGGATGTCGGACAGACCGCCGTCATTGCATTCGCAGACCACCGCATTCACGGTCGATGTTCGCCGCCCGATATCCGGATTTTCCCCGATCGCCCTGCGGATCAGCGCGTTCACGCAGGTGCCGACGCCGAAGGTATTGGTCAGCAGGATCGGCGTCTCCAGCGATCCCAGCTCGGCCACCTGCATCAGGCCCGCGCTTTTGCCAAAGCCGTTGATGATTTCGACGGCTGCGGTCAGCTTGTCGCGAAACAGGTTGCCGGGCTGCGGCAGGATGGCGGTGACGCCGGTATTGACCGGGCCGTGCCGCAGGGTCGCATGGCCGACGCCGACCCCGGCGACATCGGTGATGGCATTGCGCGCGCCCGCAGGCACGGTCCCCACGACAAGGCCGAAATCGCGGGCGCGGCGGAGACGGTTCCCATTCGTCACGTCTTGGCTTCCTTATGCACGGGGATCATCCGGCCAAGGTGACAGGCCCCTGCCGGGCGCCCCCTGCCCCCGGATGCCGCACTGAAACCGCTTTCCCATCGGCGGGCAAGCCCCAAGAAGGCCCGGAAGATGGCCGCCCGGGCCGGCGGTGGCGGGCGGCCGGTTCAGGCCGCCTCGGTCCGCAGGGAAGCCTCGATATACCGAAGCGCACCCAGCGCCATGTCCGGGTTCACCCGCGTCGCGGCAGCGTCGTCGCGCCCGGCAGCGATCCTGGCCAGATATTTGCGCAGCGTCTCCATGGAAAGCGCGCCCTCGTCCCGCAGCGCGGCCAGCGCGACCTGCCCGATGGTAAAGGCTGCCATGTCCGGATTGGTCACATATTCGGGAGCCCGGCGGCGTGGCCGCACGATGGTTGCGTCACTCATCAATCCCTCGTCATTTGAAAAGCCGACAGTCCGAAGACCCGCTCGGCACTCGTCATTACAAATCGAACGGTTCGCCAGTGATCTGGCCCTGCGCCTCGCGTGCCGGCTCTAAACCATAAGGTTCAGATTCGTCATACGCCGATTGGTGTATGCGCCTCAATTTCGCTGCGCCGCCGCGACGATCCGATCCAGGATAAGGTCATTGCGCTGGTAAAAGACCAGTTCGGCCGCATCGGCCACCGGCTCGACCGTGATCATGGGGTTGATCCTTTCCAGCCGCCGGCAGGAGGCAAGGTCGATGCCGGCATCCTCAAGGGGCGCCAGATAGCGCATCGGCACGCCAAGCTCTTGCAGCGCGGCCTCCATGGGATGACGCGAAAGCTGCAATTCCCGCACGAAGGTCGCATGACCCTGTTTCAGCAGATGTTCGCAGGCGTTTCGGATCAGGGCCGTCCAATCGGGGTTGCGCACGGTCTGCTGGTTCAGGGGCGTGTGGCGGAAGGCGCGTTCCAGATACCAGTCCAGCCCGTGCTGGCGCATCATCCGGTGCCCGGATTTGGAGATCAGCTCGGCGACCCATGGCGCGGTGCCCGCCAGTTGCAGCATCGTGCGCTGGATCAGCGGCAGGCGCTGGATGCCCGTCGGGTCGATCCCCGAGGAAAAGCCGACCGCCAGGATGCCGTGAAAGCGCGAGGGATTGGCCACCGCCTCGACCACGAGGGGCAAGGTGCCGCTGGCCAATCCGACGCCAAGACAGGGGCCACCCACGATCTGGTCGAGAAAGGCGCGCAAGGCGACCAGGTTGTCGCTCATCACGTCGAGCGAAGGGTCCATCGTGCTGTTCCCGTGGCCGGGCCGCGACGGAAGATAAAGGCAGATGCCGGCGTCGCGCAGCCGGGCCTCGCCATCGCCGGGCAGCAGATAGGTCATCGGCAATCCGCGCAGCATGACCACCGGCAGGCCGCGCCTTGCCCCCATCCAGGTCCAGGCGATCTTGCGGCCGTCGGGCATCGTGATCAGCTTTTCGCGGCCCAGCGGGTCGTGCCAGACCGGGGCCTCGCCCCGCAGCCCCAGATGTTCGCGGCTGGCGATCATGGCCAGCAGCCGCATCAGGTCGATATTCGACGGTGCGCCCATCTTGGCCATGATCGTCTTGACCTGGGTGCGCACCGTCAGCAGCGACACCCCCCGCCGGGCAGCGATCGCTTCGAGATTGCGCAGGCGAAAGAACTGATGCGCGACCTCGGATTCGGCCTGCGTCAGGCCGAAAGCCTGTTGCAGCCGCTCGGCGATGCCCGGCCCCCAGGCGATTTCCAGCGAGCGGATGGCGATATGGGCACCGCTTTGGCCGCGCATGCGGATCAGATAGGCCTCGGCCAGAAAGGACTCGCCGTAATCCTCGGTCGCCGGCAGGATCGTCAGGATCGCCTGTGCCGCATTGCCCTGGCCGGTGGCGGCGCGCAGCAGCGCCCGATAATCCTCCAGCGAGTTGGGGGCGATGACCGCGGCCTCGACGAAGGCGCCCTGCCGCCTGCCGAAGGCCCGCTCGCCCGCGATGTTGATGACCGCGATATTGCCGTTCGGAGAAAGCACCATCGCCGGGCCGGGCACCTCGGAAACGGCCTGTTTCAGCGGGTCGCTTTCCGCCGGGACATCCAGCTTTTCCAAGGTATCCCGAAAGGTCAGCAGCTGGCCGAACAGGCGCCTGGAAACCTTGGGATGATCCAGGTTTCCGCCGGGCGCGGCCAGCTTGGCTTCCCAATCCGCCACCATGTCGTCGAAGGCATGTTCATCTATGATCGAGCGATAGGTGCTGGCAATGATGTTCAGGTCTATATCGTCATCCGCATCCCGGCCTTCGCTCAGCTGCGGCGACAGAAAGAACTGCTGATCGGCCAGCGGCGGCCTGGACTTGGGATCGAGCACGGACGAACCTTTTGCGGGCGGTCATTGCAGCATCGCATCTTACCGCGCGGCGTTCAATCGCCCAGCGCGGGCAGTTGCAAGGCCGGGCCCAGAACCCGCCGGCGCGCAGGCTGCGGATGCCGGCTGGCGACGCAGGCAGGGCCCCATTACGCTCCGATATGGTTGACAGCGGTTTTTCGATAATCGCAACAAACCGCATGAAATATGGCGGTGACCGGGACGGTCCGTCCCGCCATGCCGGCCCGCGCCGACCGGACCGGGCCTCGGCAACGACCGGAAGCGCGAGGTTTCCGGTCGTTGCCAGGTCATCCCGCGACGCTCAGTCGGCCGCAACCACGGCCTGGCGCGCCGCATCGTCGATGGTCTGCGCCACCAAGGCGGGCTGGGTCATGAAGACCGCGTGGCTGGCCGGAACCTCGGTCACCCGGGCCCCGATCCGCTTGGCCATGTGGTGCAGCATCTCCTGGGCAAAGGCCTTGTCCTCGGTCGCGATGACGGCCCAACTGGGCTTCGTCCGCCATGCCGCGTTCTCCAGCACCGTGTCGAAGACATCCATGTTGATCGGCACCTGCGCGTCGCGCATGAAGGCGGCATCGGCATCGCTCACGTCATGAGCAAACCCGGCCTGGAAGCTTTCCGGCCGGACATAGCCGTAGCCATCCGCCGCGATGTCCAGCACGAATTCCGGCGGCGAGGTGAAGCCGTCATATTGCTGCGCCGTGGTCTCGCCCGCATCGGGCGACAGGGCCGAAACATAGACCAGCCCGGCGACGTTGGGATGAATGCCGGCTTCGGTGATCACGGTGCCGCCCCAGGAATGGCCGACAAGGATCGTCGGTCCGTCCTGGCGATCGAGCGCGCGATTGGTGGCGGCCACGTCATCGGACAGCGAGGTCAGCGGGTTCTGCACCATGGTCACGCGATAGCCGCGCGCGGTCAGGTCATCATAGACGCCGCGCCAGCCGGAAGCGTCGGCAAAGGCGCCATGCACCAGCACCACGTTGCGAACGACCTGGTCGTCGGGGATAGGGGTCTGGGCACTGGCCCGATCGGCCAAGCCGGCAGAGCCCACGGTGGCAGCAGCGGCCGCAGCGGTGAGGAAATTATGCAATCCGGTCATCTGTTCGATCCTTGGAGTGTGAAGGAGGGAATGTCAGGCCGCCCCGGCCGGGGCGGCCCGGCGCGGTCTCAACTGCGGGCAAAGTCGAGCAGGTCGGCATTGATGAGGTCGGGATGCGTGGCAAAGAAGCCGTGCGACAGACCGGGATAGGTTTTCAGCCTGCCGTTCCGCAGCAGCTTGATCGCCTTGTGCGCCGAGTTCCCGATCGGCACCACTTGGTCATCCTCGCCATGCAGCACCAGCACCGGCACGGTGATCGCCCCGAGGTCGTCGGTGAAGTCGGTTTCCGAGAAGGCCCTGATCCCATCGTAATGCGCCTTGGCGCCGCCGGTCATGCCTTGCCGCCACCAGTTGTCGATGAGCCCCTGGCTCACCTCGGCACCCTCGCGATTGAATCCGTAGAAGGGACCGGACGCCACATCGAGAAAGAACTGCGCGCGGTTGGCGGCCAGTGCGGCGCGGAAACCGTCGAAGACCTCCAGCGGCACGCCATCCGGGTTGGCCTCGGTGCGGACCATGATCGGCGGAACCGCTCCCAGCAACGCGGCCTTGGCCACGCGGCCCGGCTCGGCACCGGCCACATAGCGCGCCACCTCGCCACCTCCGGTGGAGTGGCCGATATGGATGGCGTTGCGCAGGTCCAGCGCCCGGGCCAGGTCGGCCATGTCGGCGGCGTAGTGATCCATGTCATGCCCGTCCGAAACCTGTTCGGAGCGGCCGTGGCCCCGCCGGTCATGGGCGATCACGCGATAGCCCTGGCCCAGGAAGAAGAGCATCTGGTTATCCCAGTCGTCGCCAGAGAGCGGCCAGCCATGGTGGAAGACGATGGGTTGGGCGTCCCTCGGACCCCAATCCTTGTAGAAGATTTCGGTGCCGTCGCGCGTCGTGATGGTCGTCATAGTAAAGTTTCCTTCGGTTTGAGCGAAAATGGCGCCTGGCAAGGCCATGAGCGCCGCCGCAGCCGTCGCAGCCGTGAGAATGGCCCGCCGCGTGGGATCGGGTGTCATTGCCTGTCCTTTCGGTTTCGATGTGGACAGAGATAGGCGGATAGGTGCAGGAAGGGACGTGGCGAATCTGACAATGATAGAGGCAAAAACGACAATGCCGCGCAAGCCTGCCCCCGTGGCCGAAATTGGCCTGCTGATCTATCCCGATTGCCAGCTCTCTGCGATTTACGGCATGACCGACCTGTTCCGCATTGCCGGGGAATGGGCAGGAGGGCGCGAGATCCGCGTGTCGCATTGGCAGGCAAATGCCGAGGAGGTCGCTTGCATCTGGGACAGTCACCCGAATCCGGCGCACAGGCTCAGCCATGCCATCGCCCCGCCCAGCCTTGTGATGCCCGAGCGCATGGCGCCCGCCCCGCAAGCAGCCCGGTGGCTGCGGCAGCGGCATTCAGAGGGCACCGTGCTGGGCTCGGTTTGCGCCGGTGCGTTCGTTCTGGCCGAGACCGGCCTTATGAAGGGCCGGCGCGCCACCACCCATTGGGCCTTTGCAGAACAACTCGCCCGACGTTTCCCGGACATCCAGGTTGCCGACGACCAGATGGTGCTGGATGACGGTGACATCGTTACCGCTGGCGGCATCCTCGCCTGGACCGACCTTGGCCTGACCCTGGTCGAGCGTTTCCTTGGTCCGGCGGCCATGCTCGCCACGGCGCGCTTCCTGCTCGTCGATCCGCCTCGCTCCAGTCAGCGGCCATTCGCCGCGTTCATGCCGCGCTTCGACCATGGCGACGCCGCCATCCGGCGGGCGCAGCACCATCTCCACGCGCGGTTTTCCGAGCCTCTCCAGCAGTCCGACCTTCATGCGGTGGCCGGAATGACCGAGCGCACCTTCCTGCGCAGGTTCACCGCTGCGACCGGGCACCGGCCCAATGCCTATCTTCAACAGGTTCGCATCGCCAAGGCGCGCGAAAGCCTGGAACGCACGCTTGAGACAGTGGACCGCATCGCCTGGGAGGTCGGCTATACCGATCCGGCCGCCTTCCGCAAGATATTCCAGAAGCTCGTGGGCATTGCGCCCGCGGCCTATCGGCAACGATTTGGCCTTGCGATGGACTGACGGCGACCGATCCGTGGGCAAAACGGCAAGCGAAGATAAAACAAGGGGGGGACAGGCCGGAACAGCCCGCGCCGCCGCCCCTCGGGGCAACAGAAGGGGCGGGAAATCTGCCCGCCCCCCGTCCCGTCAGGCGCCGTAGGGCACCCAGATCGTCTTGACCTGGCTTGCGCGGCGCATGAACTCTTCTCCCTGCGCCTCGGCCCAATCCAGCGCCCGGCCCTCGGCCGACCAGACGGGCTTGAGGTTGCCGGCCGATGCCGCCTCGGCCCCGGCCGCCCCCTCGGCATCGGCGAAATGCCACAGGGCGGCGACATCGTCATGCGCGGCCAAGGTCGGCACGATCGCCGCACGCGGGCCAATGACAAGGTTCACCACGCCCCCCGGCAGGTCCGAGGTATCAAAGACCTGATACAGCAGCCCGGCGATCAGCGGATGCGCAACCGAGGGAACGGCCACGACCCGGTTCCCCGCGGCGATCAGCGGCAGGATCAGCGACAGCAGCGACAGCAGCGGCGATTCGTCCGGGGCGACGACACCGACGACGCCAAAGGGCTCGTTTAGCGAGACGGTAAGGTGCCCCGGCTTGGCGGCATGGGCACGCCCGTCGTCCTTATCGGCAATGCCGGCATAGTAAAAGACCCGCTCCAGCGCCGTTTGCACCGAGGCCGCGGCCGACCTGGCCGAGGCGCCCGTCGCCTCTTGCAGGGCCGCGGCGAATTCACCGGCGCGCAGGGCAAGGTTCTCGGCAAGGAAAAACAGCACCTGCGCGCGGGCATGCGCGTTCTGAGCCCAGCCGCCCGCCTTCAATGCCGCCTCTACCGCGTTGCGCACGTCCTTGCGTCCCGAGATCGGTGCCAGCCCGAGCGGCGCCCCCTTGGGTCCGCGCACCAGATAGCTGGCACCGCCGTCGGGCCGCACCTGCGCGCCGCCGATATAGTTCTTCACGGTCCGGTCGATGATGCCGACATCCAGATCGGCTCCGACCGCCGGCAGCGCCGAAACCTCGGTCGCGGCGGGCTTTGCCGCCTTGCCCTTGCCGCCGGCAGGGCGCAGGTATTCGCGCATCCCTTCGCGCGCGCCCTCGCGGCCATAGCCGCTTTCCTTCATGCCGCCAAAGGGCGCATTCGCGTCGAACACGTTGGTTGCGTTGATCCAGACGACGCCTGCCTTGACCCGCGCCGCAATGTCCATCGCCACATTGACGTTTTCCGACCAGATCGAGGCCGACAGCCCATAGGCGGTGTTGTTCGCCAGCTCGACCGCCTCGTCCGGGGTGCGGAACGTCTGGGTCACGGCGATGGGGCCAAAGATTTCCTGCTGCGACACCACATTGGCGCTTTCCGTATCGCGGAAATAGCCCGGCGCCACGAAATGGCCGGCCGCCGGCATCGCGCCGCCCGCCTGCACCAGCCGGCCGCCCTGGGCGACGCCATCGGCCAGCAGCCCCTGCACCCGCGCCTTTTGCCGGGCCGAAACCAGCGCGCCCATATCCGTCGATTTCTCCAGCGGGTCGCCGACGCGGATCTTTGCCATGCGCGCGTCCAGCCTGGCCAGGAATTTCGGCGCGATGCCTTCCTGGATCAGGATGCGGGAACCGGCGCAGCACACCTCGCCCTGGTTGAACCAGATGCCGTCCACGACCCCTTCCACCGCCGCGTCCAAATCGGCATCGGCACAGATGATGAAGGGCGACTTGCCGCCCAGTTCCAAGGACAGCTTCTTGCCCGATCCCGCCGTCGCGCGGCGGATCTCGCGCCCGACGGCGGTCGAGCCGGTGAAGGCGATCTTGGCGACATCCTTGTGCGCGGTGATGAAGCCGCCGGTCTCGGCCCCGCCCTGGACGATATTGACGACGCCCCTGGGCAGGCCGATCTCGGACAGGATCTCGGCAAAGGCCACCGCGCCCAGCGGTGTCAGGTCGGCAGGTTTCAGGACCACCGTATTGCCCGCGGCGATGGCCGGGGCGATCTTCCAGGCCAGCATCAGCAGCGGAAAGTTCCAGGGGATGATCTGGCCGCAGACGCCAAGCGGCTCATGCCCCGGAAACTCGCTCTTCAGCGCCGCGGCCCAGCCGGCATGGTGATAGAAATGGCGCACGACCAGCGGAATGTCCGCCGTCCGGCTTTCGCGGATCGGCTTGCCGTTGTCGAGGCTTTCCAGGACCGAAAAGAACCGCTCGCGCTTCTGGATCGTCCGGGCGATGGCATAAAGGAACCGCGCCCGCTCATGGCCGGGCAGCGCCGACCATTTCGGAAAGGCGGCGCGGGCGGCGGCGACGGCCGCATCGACCTCGGCCGAGGTCGCGGCGTTGATCTCCGCCAGCGACTGGCCGGTGGCCGGGTTCTCGACGGTGATCGCGGGCCCCTTGCCCGCGACGAAGGCGCCGTTGATGTAATGTCCGAACCTGCGGCCGCGCGTCTCCAGCCAGGCCAGCACGTCGGCGGCCGCTTCCGGGGCCGGGCCGTAATCCAGGTTTTCCATGATGTCCTTGATGCTCATCGCCTTGGCCTCAGCTCATTGCATGGCGGTCGGCGCTGGCATAGCGGCCGGTCGCGTGATGTTCCAGCTGGCGCTCGATATCGCCCAGCAGCGACGAGGCGCCGATGCGGAACAGGTCGGGATGCAGCCAGGGGCCGCCCAGTTCCTCTTTCATCAGAAACAGCCAGTTCATCGCGTCCCTGGCTGTCCTGAGACCGCCCGCCGGCTTGAAGCCGATCCGGGCGCCGGTCTCGTCGCCATAATCGCGCAGCGCCCGCAGCATGGTCAGCGAAACGGACAGCGTCGCGTTCACCCCCTCTTTCCCGGTCGAGGTCTTGATGAAATCCGACCCCGCCTGCATCGCCACCATCGAGGCGCGATAGACATTGGTCAGCGTGCCCAGGTCGCCGGTGGCCAGGATGGCCTTCATATGCGCCTCGCCGCAGGCCTCGCGCATCGCCGCGATCTCGTCGTAAAGCGCCTGCCAATTGCCCAGAAGCGCGTGTTCGCGGGTGATGACGATGTCGACCTCGGCGGCGCCCTGCTCTACGGCATACCGGATCTCGGCCAGCCGCAGCGGCAGCGGGATCAGCCCCGACGGAAAGCCCGTCGCGACCGAGGCCACCGGGACCCCCGACCCCTCCAGCGCCTTGACCGCATGGGGCACCATCGTCGGATAGACGCAGACGGCGCCGGTGGTGATCCGCTCGTCCTCCAGCCCAAGCGCCGCCTGCAGGTCGGGGCGCAGGGGCTGGCGCGCCTTGGCGCAAAGCCGCGCGACCTTGCCGGGCGTGTCGTCGCCGGCCAGCGTGGTCAGGTCGATGCACTGGATCGCGCGGACCAGATAGGCCGCCTGATGGTCCTTCTTGACCGAGCGGCTCGCGGTCAGCGCCGCCGCGCGCCGTTCCGCGGCCGAGCGGTTGACCTCGACCGCCTCGAACATCTCGGGCCGCAGGGGGGTGCCGGGGTTGCGGCTGTGCTGGTGATCGGCGGTCATGCCGTGGCCTCCAATGTGCGGCAGAAGCGGGCGAACTCGGCCGCGGTCGCATAGGATTTCTGGGTGCCGCGCCCGGTGACGGAATGGGCGGCAAAGCGGACGGCCTGATGCAGCGCGGCGACCGGATCGCCGGTCCGGGTCAGGAAATGCGCGAAAGAGCCGATGAAGGCGTCCCCCGCCCCGGTGGTATCGACGGCCTGCACCTGAACGGCCGGGATCACCTGCACCTCCTGTGGCGTGACCAGCCGCACCCCGCGACCGCCCAGCGTCACGATGACCGAGCCGATCCCCTGCCCGATCAGCGCCCGCGCGGCGGCTGCGATCCCGTTCTCGTCGCCGGTGTCCTGGCCGGACAGGATCGCCAGCTCGGTCTCGTTGGGGATCAGGTAGTCCAGGCCGCGCAGCCGCGCCACATCCAGGTCGGGGGCGGCGGGGGCCGGGTTCAGGATCGTCCCGACGCCCCATTCGGCGGCGCGGCGGATGGTGTGATAGACCGTCTCCAGCGGCACCTCCATCTGCATCAGGATCAGGCTGGCCTGGCGCAGCCTGTCCTCGGCCGCATCGACATCGGCGGGCGACAGCGCCGCGTTCGCGCCCTTGACGATCAGGATCGAGTTTTCGCCCGAAGGCTCGACAAAGATCGGCGCGACGCCCGAGGATATGCCCGCGACCTGGGTCACATGCCGGGTGTCGATGCCGAAGCTTTCCAGGTTGCGGATCGTGTTCTGGCCGAAGATGTCGTCGCCGACCTTGGTCACCATGACCACATCCGCGCCCAGCTTGGCGGCGGCGACCGCCTGGTTCGCCCCCTTGCCGCCGCAGCCGATCTCGAAGCTCGGCGCCTCCAGCGTTTCGCCGGGCGCGGGCATCCGGCTGGTATAGGTCACCAGATCGACCATGTTCGACCCGACGACCGCGATCTTTGCCTTTGTCATCCCTTGTCCTCAGTTTTTGGCCAGCGCGGCGACATCGTCCAGCGCGGCAGGCAGTTCATCAGCGGAAAGATGGCCCAGCATCGCGGGAAAGCGCAGCACCTCGCCGGGCGCCACCATGCGGACATGGCCCTTGGCCTTTTCGGCCAGATAGCCCTCGGGCTCGCAGGTCGAAGGCAGCGCAAAGGCCCCCACCTGCGCGTCCCCGTCGTTCAGGACCCAGCGCACGCAATGGGGCAGGTCCCGGGGGCGGTAGGCGATGGAAAAGCCGTCGCCTTCGGGCAAGGCGGCCACCAGGCGGGTGCGCCCGGCATCGTCGGTGCCCAGGCCGGTGACGTAAAACACCTGCTCGGGCGAATAGAGTTGCGGCTCGGACAGCTTGCGCATCCGGGCCGGGTCCTGCGCCAGATCCTCCAGCAGGGCCAGGAACTCGGGCGAGGGCACGACATGGCCGGGAACCGATTTGCGCACCCTGGTCGCCTGGGGCGTCCAGGGCGCCGGCTGGTGGATTTCGGCGCCGGCGACGAAATCGAAATTCGCATGCAGCATATACATCAGCTCCATCGGATGGGCCGAGAGGTTCCGCACCTCCATCTCGACATCCAGAAGCGCACTTTCGGCATGCAGGCGGATGCGCGGGCGGGCGATGTAATGGGGGCCGAAGCCCATGACATGTTCCAGCTCGCTCTGCACCTCGACGAAGGGGCCGGCCGCGTCGGTGCCGATCACGAGCCGGGCGCGGTCCATGCGGGCCACGGGAAATTCGCCGTGCAGCGCGTGGCTGTCGGCCGCCGAGGGCGTGCCGTTGCGCAACAGCCCGGCATGATAGAGAAAGGCGCCATAGGTCTCCAGGATCGAGGCGCCGGGGCGCGGCTGGGGAAAGGAATTGCCCATGGTCAGCCGCCGCCCGTCGAAGGCCGCATCCCAGACCATCTGTCCCAGAAAGGGCAGGACCGTGATTTCGCCGCGCGCATTGGCGATGCGCAGCGCCTCGACCCCCGAGGGCCAGGCAAAGACGCTGACCCGCAGCCCGCCTGCCTCGGCCAGCACATGTTCGGCGCCGGTGAAATCCGCAGTGCGCAGCGGCAGGGTGACCTCAGTCATGGCGGAACCTCATTTCTGGCGACGAAGATAGTTGATCGCGATCACCACCACGAGGAATGCCCCCCAGATGAAGTCGATCATGTGGTTCGACACGCGGATCATCTGGAAGCCCGAGGACAGCAGCATCAGCGCCGTCAGCGCCAGCATGACGCCCAGCACGCTGCCCTTGCCGCCCGCCGGATTGGTCCCGCCCAGCACGGCGATCAGCACCGCCTGCAACAGATACGAGCCGCCGAAATCCGCCTTGGCCGCATTGGTCCGCCCCGACAGCAGGATCCCCGCGACCGCAGCCAGCCCACCCGTCAGCATATAGCTGTAAAGCACCATCCGGTCCGAACGGATGCCGGCGAATACGGCGGCCCTTGCGTTCGTGCCGATCAGCATCAGGTTGACGCCAAGCGCGGTGCGCGACAGCAGCACCCAGACGCAGACCGCCAGCACGACCAGCACCCAAAGCGGTGTCGCAAGGCCCAGGATCTTGCCATTGCCGAGCCAGCTCCAGGTCGCGGGAAAGCCGACGATGGCGGTGCCCCCGGTCAGGACCAGCGCAAGGCCGGCAAAGACCTGGCCGGTGCCAAGCGTCGCCAGGATCGGGATCACCTTCAGCTTCGAGATCAGCAGCCCGTTCGCCGCCCCCGCCCCGATACCGACCACCAATGCGATCAGCGCGGCGATGGCGGTATGCACCAGAACCGTGGGCCCGCCGGCGGCCAGCGCCGCGGCAACCTCGGGGTTCTTGAAATACAGGCCCGCGCAGATGGCCGCCAGGTTGGCGATGCCCACGACGGACAGGTCGATACCCCCCGTCAGCATGGCGATCATCATGGCGACCGACAGGATGCCCAGCTCGGGCATGATGTAGGAGATGGATTCAAAGTTGTAATAGCGCAGGAACTTGTCGGGGCTGAGCGCGGTCATCGCCAGAAAGATCAGGATCGTGATGACGATCAGCTGCGCGATGCCGGCATCCTCGCCAAGGATGCGCTTCAGCAGGGGCTTGCGGGTCTCGGATCGGGTGGCCATATCTGCCCCTCCTTACGCCAGCTTCTTGCGATCGCGCAGCGCGGTGATCGCGGTGGCGACAATGATGATCAGCCCGACCACGACGCGCTGCCAGGTCGTGTCCACCTTCATCAGGATCAGCGAATTCTTGACCATCACCAGCATGAACACCCCGATCAGCGTGCCGATGACCGAGCCGCGCCCGCCATAGATCGAAGCGCCGCCCAGCACCACCGCCGCGATCACGTCAAGCTCGATCCCGCCGAAATCGCGGGGGTTGGCCTGCCAGATCATCGAGGCCTGCAGCAACCCGGCGAACCCGGCCAGCAGCCCGGCCGTGCAATAAACGAACCAGATGGTGCGGTGGGTGTTGAACCCGGCGCGCATGGCCGATTCCGGGTCGCCGCCATAGGCATAGATCGACCGCCCGATCATCGTGTATTTCAGCATCAGATGGATGATCAGCGCGATCCCCAGATAGACCAGCACCATCGCCGTCAGCCCGAAGCTTGCGCCATTCGCGGCCGTCGCCGTGACCAGGTCGGTCTTGCCCAGGGCGATCAACTCCCTGGGCATCTTGTTGATATTGACGATCGAGGTGCCGACCAGCCCCAGCACCAGCCCCCGGATGATCGACGCCGTGCCCAGCGTCACGATCAGCGGAATCATCTTGAAGCGGTCGATGATGAAGGCGTTCAGCCCGCCGCAGACCAGCCCGATGCCGCAGGCGACGACAAAGGGCAGAAAAACCTGATCGACGCCCAGCCAGACCATACCGCGCACGGTCAGATACATTGCCGCGATGGCGATTGCCGCGAAGCTGACGTCGATCCCGCCCGAGATCATGACCAGCAGGACGCCAAGCGCCATGATCCCGATGATGACGTTCGACTTGGCCAGGCTGAACAGATTGGCCAGACCCCAGAAGGCCGGGTTGATCGCCCCGATCAGCACCATCGCCAGCACGAGGACGCAGGCGACGACGAATTCGGTCGAATGGAAAATCCTCATATGCCCGCCCCTAGTTCAGCAGCTTCAGACGGTCGTTGACGACATCCTCGGTCGCCTGCGGCCCCGCCAGTTCCTCGACGAATCGTCCGCGGTGCATCACCAGGATGCGGCTGCAATTCGTCACCAGCTCGGGCAGGTCGTCCGAGATCATGATGACCGCAAGGCCCTGTTCCTGCGCGAGATTTCGGATGATGCGATGGATCGCGGCCTTTGAGCCGACATCGACGCCGACCGTCGGGCCGTTCAGGATCAGGACCTTGGCGCCAGTCAGCAGCCAGCGGCCCAGCATCACTCGCTGCGCGTTCCCCCCCGACAGGTTGCCGACCGGAAGCTGGTCGTTCGGCGCGGCGATCTGCATCGCGTCGAACATGCCCGAGGTCTTGGCACGCATCGCCCGGCGGTCCAGGAACAGGCCGCGTTTCAGCCTGTCCAGGATCGAGACCACCATGTTGCGCTGGATCGACTGCGACAGGAACAGCCCCTCGGTCAGGCGGTCCTCGGGGACATAGGCGATGCCCAGGCCTATCGCCTCCTGAACCGAGCGGGGATGCACCGGCCGGCCGTGCAGCCGGACCTCGCCCGCGAAATCCGGCACCATGCCGAACAGCGCCTTTGCAAATTCGGTCCGCCCCGAGCCGATCAGCCCGGAAATGCCGACGATCTCGCCCCGCTTCAACGTCAGCGAAGCGTCCTCGACCGCGCCGGGAACGGTCAGCCCGCACACATCCAGCACGGTTTCCTTGTCCGAGGCGTCGTAGACATAGGGCGGCGTCTCGATCGCGCTGCCGGTCATGGCCAGCGTGATCGCCGCCTCGTCAAAGCCCGCCATGTCGCCCTCGGCCACCTTGCGGCCATTGCGGAACACCGTCAGCCGTTCGGAAATCTCAAGCATTTCCCGCATCTTGTGGCTGACGAAAAGAATGGCGATGCCCTGCGCCTGCAGGTCGCGGACGATGCGGAACAGGGCGGCCACCTCATGCCGGGTCAGGGCGGTGGTCGGTTCGTCCATGACGATCAGCCGGGCATTGGCGATCACCGCACGGGCGGTGGCGACGATCTGCTTGTTCGCGGTGGGCAGGGTGCCGACCTCGGCATCAAGGTCCATGCTGACCGCAATGCGGTCCAGCGCGGCCTGCGCGATCTGGCGGCACCGGGACCAGCTCATCGTCTTGCGGTTTTCAAGGACAAAGGTGTTCATCGCAAGGTTCTCGGCAACCGTCAGGTTCCCGAACAGCGAAAAGTCCTGATAGATCACCTGAATGCCGCTTTGCACGGCCTTGATCGGGTCCAGCTTCGCGACTGGCTTGCCGTCGATCAGGACCTCGCCCTGCTCAGGCGTATAGACCCCGGAAATGACCTTGATAATGGTGGACTTGCCCGAGCCGTTTTCCCCGGCAAGGCAGTGGATCTCGCCCGGACGGATTGCCAGCGACACGTCGTCCAGCGCCTGAACGCCGCCGAAACGCTTGCCGATGTTGCGCAGTTCAATGAGGTAATGCGAAGACATGCACTCTCCCGATGGTCGGGGCCGGGCGGAGAAGGGACGGGTCGAGCCCGCCCCTTTCCAGGGACCGCGAGGTCCCGCCGGATCAGAAGTCGTATTGGTCCATATTCTCGGCGGTGACGCCGACCCAGCCCTGACCATAGAGCAGGTTGGGCCGGTCGGCCTCGGGGGTGCTCAGGCTCTCATAGCCCTCCAGCCCAAGGTTCAGGCCGGCCTTGATCTGGTCCTTCTTGCCCTCCAGCGCAGCGACGGCCAGCATGTTCATGGCATAGCCCGCAACCGCCGGGTCCCAGAACTGGATATACTGGATATCGCCATTGGCCAGATATTCGCCCGCCACCGAAGGCAGCCCCGTGCCGGCGAAGAAGACCTTGTCCTTGAGCCCGCTTTCCGCGATCAGGCGTCCGGCCCCGGCCGAGGTCGGCATCGGCGCGCCAAGGATGCCGGTGATGTCGGGATAGGCGGTCATCGCCTCTTTCAGCTTGGTATAATCCTGGTTCGCGTCGTCATAGGTTTCCAGACGGTCGCCGACCTGTTCCATCTCGGGAAAGTTCGCCTTCTGGTATTCGACGCCGCCGTCGATCCATTCCATCTGGCTTTTCGAGGTCAGCGAGCCGACCGTCGTCACATATTTGCCCTTGCCGCCCATCGATTCGCCAAGATGCTTCATCAGCTCGGCGCCGTAGGCCTTGTTATCAAAGGCTTCCAGGTCGAAATCGGTATTCTGCAGGTTCGATGCCTCGTGCGAGATCACGACGATTCCGCGGTCGCGGGCCTTTTGCAGAACCGGCTCCAGCGCCTCGACCGAAAAGGGGACGACGGTGATCGCATCGACGCCCTGAGCGATCAGGTTTTCGATGATCTGGACCTGCGCGGCCGCATCGGCCTGCGAGGGGCCGACCATCCACACGTCATGGCCCGTGTCGCCCTTGAACTGCTCGACGCCGTCGCGCATCCGGTCGAACCAGGCGATGCCATCGACCTTTACCACGGTCGCTATGGTGTATTTCTTGTCGTCCTTGGTCGCGATCAGGTCCTTGTTGACATTCGCCGTGTCAACGACCTGAGCCAGAACCGGCCCGGCCAGCGCCGAAAGCGCCAGCACTGCCGAGGCGAGCAATGTTTTCATGCCAGATCTCCCTGTAAGCGGCCGCCCTCCACGGCCGGAATTTCCCGATGAAGTGGCGCAGGCTATAAGGATAGGCACCGATCATCATGTTACTAGTCTATCATAATCTTGCAACCTCGAGTCAATCGTCTATTCTTTCCAATGTCGCCCCGCACACTCGCGCCACGCATTGGAGAACTGTTTGGCCAGACCATCGCTGAAACAGCAACGCATTGAAAATCTTAAAAAATTCTGCGCCAACGGCGCGATCATCCGCATTTCGGATGCCGCCCAACGCCTTGGCATCACCGAGATCACGGTCCGACGCGACCTGCGCGACAAGGATATCGGGCTGATTTGCCTGGGCGGATATGTGATGCCCGCAGTGCCTGGTTCAGATGGGTATTCGCTGGCCGTCGCGGCCGAGCGTGAGAGACCGGCCAAAATCAGGGCGGCCGAGGCGGCGGCCAAGACCGTTCGCCCCGGCGACACGATCTTCATCGACTGCGGCACCACGACACCCCATCTTGCCGCGCGCCTGCCTCACGGGATGCCCGTCACCGTGATCACAAACGCGTTGAACTGCGCCGAGATCCTGTCGCGCAATCCGGCCTGCAATCTGATCCTGCTCGGCGGGAACTACTATCCGGTCACGGGCAGCTTCGTCTCCGAGGCGGCGCTGGAACATTTGGGGCAGATCCGCATTTCCAAGGGGTTCTTCTCGGCCGCCGGCGTTCAGGCCGACGCGGTCAGCTGCCACCATTTCCACGAGGTCGCGATCAAGCGCGTGGCGCTGGAGCAAACTGACACGGCCTATCTGCTGGCCGACGAATCGAAATGGGGCCACCGCGCGCCCGCGACATTCGCCCGCCCCGAAAATTTCGCCGACTGGTTCGGGCGAGCAAAGCAGGCGCCATGGGCGGGATGATCCGCCGCGACGCGCCCGCCTGGCATCCGCCCTTGGCGGAGGTCGGGGCGGTCTTCAGAGGGCACCTGCATTTGGTGGCTTCCCGGCAGCTTGCGATAGCCTTGGACCCTGCCGTTCTCGACCAAGCCTTATGCAGCAACTCGGTCTGGCGCTTGTGTTCCCGAGCCCGCCTGCTCAACGGCATCTGCAGATGTAGCGCCTCAGCAACCCAACCGTGCCAAACCTCGCCAAGGCCAGTTTTATGCGCCGGCTGTCATGCTCGACATGCATCACGCCCTGCAGCATAGCCGCAACGCATCGAATATGGCTGCATGAATGTTGCGCGAAGAAAGCGCATCGCCGATACGATGCAGTTCAAACCCCTTCCGCTGGCGGGGCTGTGACCTGAGATCCTTTAATGCGTGAATGTCGGTGACACCATCATTGCCCGAATGGCCGCGCAACTCCTGGAACAGGTCGTCGACGGGGATCGTGCCCATCTCGACGACGACATGATCGAACCGGGTCCGCTCCACCTGATGCGTCAATTCGTTCAGAAGTTCTGCCTCCAGCCCATTGTTGACGCGCGTCACGGATTTCAGCCGGATATGTCCTTCGGGCCGCAGACCGGCCATGGCGAATTCCTTGTTCCAGCGCACCACCTCGGGATAGACCAAATCTTGCGCGATGGTCGTGTCGATCGTCGCCAACCGCACATTTGCACCGTCCTGTAGCAGGCAATTAGCTGCCAACAGCGCCGGGTGCCGCCCGGTATTGTCCCAAACGAGAACATCGCCCTTGAGGATGGCCTGACGACCGACAACGTCCCATGCTGATGACACCAGATCGCCACCCGGACCGAAATCGGTCTGGGGAACGCCACCTGTTGCAAGAAGGACGAGGTCGGGATTCAGTGCCATGACATCCTTGGCGTCAAGATAATGGTTGCACACCACCTCGATCTGATAACGCCGCAGCTCGGCTAGACGCCAATCCACGATGCCGATCAGGTCACGCCGCCATTGCGTCGCTGCTAAAAGTAGCTGGCCGCCCGGTTGCGGCGCCGCATCAAAAATTTGGACCTCGTGCCCCCGTTCTGCGAGGATCCGCGCAGCCTCAAGCCCCGCCGGCCCTGCACCGACCACCACCGCGCGACGGGGCGACAGGGCACGCCCAACCGCATGACCCACACTCAGTTCGCGCCCGGTCGCCGCATTGTGCAGGCATTTGGGACGTTGTGGCGATTGGCAATGGCCGGCACCGACGCAAGGGCGGATGCGATCCTCTTCGCCGGCCATCAGTTTGGCGACCATGTGCGGGTCCGCGATCTGCGGACGCGTCAGCCCGGCCATATCGACATGCCCTTCGGCCACAGCAAAACGCGCAGTGGCCATATCCGACAGCTTCGCCGCATGGAAAACCGGCAACCCGACCTCTTGCTTGAAGCGGCTGACGGCATGAACCCAAGGAGCGGCAGGCATGCCCATTCCGGGAAATACTTCCTCCGAGAGCGACCGCGACGTGTCCATCGAACCGTAAAGCGCATTGAAGAAGTCGACCGCACCTTCCGCTTTCAGGATACGCGCGGCGGTCACGCAATCCTCGGGCGACAATTCCCCATCCACGCCCTCGTCCACCACGATACGCATGCCGACCAGAAAATCGTCGTGCACGTTGCGGCGGATCTCCTCATGCACCATTAGGGCAAAGCGGATGCGGTTCTGCAGTGAGCCGCCAAAGCGATCGGTCCGCTTGTTGGTCTTTGGCGACAGGAACTGACCGATCAGGTGCCCGGCGGCCAGTGTCTCGATCCCGTCAAGGCCGCCTTCGCAGCATCGCCGGGCGGCCTGACCATAGGCTTTGATCACGCGGGCAATATCATGCTCGTCCATCTCTCGCGGGATCCCGCGGTGCAGGGTTTCGCGGATGGGCGAGGGACCGATAGGCGACAACCAGTCCTGCTGGTAGGGGTCGCCGCGACGACCCAAATGGGTGATCTGGCACATCAGCGCCGCGCCCTGCCCGTGCATCCGATCCGCGAATGCCTGAAAATACGGAATGATCGCGTCTGTCCCGACATTCAACTGCTGAAAGATATTTGGACTGTCGATGTCTACGTTAGACGAGCCGCCGAACATCGACAGGCCGATGCCGCCCTTGGCTTTTTCCTCATGGTAAGCCTGATAGGCTTCCTGCGGGAATCCGTCCTTTTCCAAGCCGCAAGCATGGGCGGTGCTGAGGATGCGGTTCCGGAACACCGTCTTCTTGATCGTCAATGGCTGAAGAAGAGGATCCTTGATTTCGGCCACGGTTGCCTGGTTCTGCTGCATGATGGTGTCCTCGGTTTGGTATGATGCGGCTATGGCGTCGTCCGGCGCCAGGGACCGTCACGCCATTTCTTGTCTGCAAGTCAGGCGAAAAGACGCGGATCTACCACTTACGCCAAGGATGAGTGGTGCGCGTCAGGCCACCATCGACGCAGATGTTTTGGCCAGTTACATAGCTGTTGCGGTCGCTGACGAGGAAGGCCACCACCTCGGCGATCTCGCTTGGCTGAGCGAGCCTGCCCATGGGAATATGGTCCGCGATGTGATCGATATCAGCTTGCGAATACTTGCTCTGCATGACCTTGGTCAGCGTATAGCCGGGGGCGACAGCGTTCACCAAAATTCCCTTGCGCCCCACTTCCGCTGCCAGTGCGGCGGTGAAGCCGTCCACGCCGAACTTCGTGGCACAATAAGCGGTATTGCCGGGATTGCCGGTGATGCTCCAGATGGACGAGATATTAACGATCCGACCCCATTCTTGCGCGATCATATGGGGCAGGCAAGCTTGGGTGACGCGATATGGACCAGCAAGGTTTATCTCAAGCGTGTCCCTGAGTTGGGTGGCAGAGACGTTGCCAATGGCACCCTTGTTGTTGGTGCCGGCATTATTGACCAGGATATCGGGCGCGAATTCGGCAACGGCGGCCATGGCTGCGGGCTCGGCCTCGGGGGTCAGGAAATCCAGCTGGATATAGCCAACCTGGGGGTCCAGGTCTGCCGGTCGCCGGGCACTACGTCCGGTGACGGTGCATGACATGCCCTCTCGTTGCAGTATGCCGGCAATCGCGGCGCCGATACCTCCGCCGCCGCCGGTGATCAATGCCTTGCGCGCCAGCATCACTCCACCTCCGTCGCTTCGGAATAAAAATAGCAGGCAACCGTTTGGCCCGCGCCGCAGTCGCGATGTGCCGGATGTCTTTGTCGGCATTGCGGCATCACATGTGGGCAGCGGTTCTGATAGCGGCACGCCACAAGATCATCACGCATCGGGTTAAAGATGTCGCGCATGCTGGCATGCCGGGCCTGATCCTTATCAAGGGTTCCCAACAGAACCTGCGTATAGGGATGGCATGGCTTGCGGAAAATCTCTTTCGTAGGTCCGATTTCCAACAGCTTGCCGAAATACATGACAGCGATGCGGTCACACAGGAAGCGGGCGACATGCAGGTCATGGGTCACGAAGATGATAGTCAGTTTGTGACTGTCACGCAGACGCTTGAGTAGGTTCAGCACCTGCGCCCGAACCGATACGTCTAGCTTGGACACGGCTTCGTCGGCGAACAGCACTCGCGGATTGGTCGCCAACGCCCTGGCAATGGCGACACGCTGCAACTGGCCGCCCGAAACCTGATGGGGGAAGCGGTTCCGAAATTGCCGCGTCAGGCCGACATCGGCCAGAAGCCTATCTACTCGGCCAGAGATTTCGGATTTGGGGGTGCCATGTAGCCGCAACGGCACCTCGAGCGACTGTGCAATGGTCTGGCGTGGATTCAGTGATGACAGAGGGTCCTGGAACACCATCTGCAAAGAGCCGTCGTTCAGCCTGATCGGTTGGCCATTCTCGGTGATCGTCCCGCCCGACATTTTGTGCAGGCCAAGTGCCGCCTTGCAGATCGTCGTCTTTCCGCTGCCGGATTCACCGACGATACCTAAAATCTCGCCCTCCTGCACACCGAAGCTGACATGGTCAACGGCATTGAAGTCGCGCATGTTGCCGTTCAGGCGCGACATCATCGCCCCTCGGGCCTTGAACGTGACGACGGCATCGTGAAACTCAAGGATACTCATGCGGCCTCTTCCCGGATCAGAGGCTTGATGCAACGCACGTTGCCATGCCCTTGGACATGGCGCATGTGGATCGTATGGTTGCAGGCGGCATCGTGCAGTGGACAGCGGGGGCCAAAGCGGCACTGGCCATGTCGATTCAACCCCGAGGTGACGTCGCCTGGAATTTCGGTCAGGTAGTCAACGTCACCTTCCAGTTCGCGTGCCGTCTTGATCAACGCACGAGTATAAGGGTGGCGGGGCCGGCTCATCACCTCGGCCGTTTCGCCATGTTCGACGATCTGGCCGGCATACATCACGGCGATCTCGTCGCTGATCTGCTCGGCGATGGTCATGTCATGGGTGATGAAGATAAAGCTTGCGTCGATCTCGTGACGCAGCTTGTCGAAGATGTCGATGATCTGCCGCTCGACAAGATTATCGAGATTCGTAGTGGGCTCGTCCGCCACGATCAGCGAAGGCTTGCAGAACAGCGTTAACGCAATCAGGCAACGCTGCAACATCCCGCCCGACAGCTGATGGGGATACTTACGCAGCGCCTGTCCGGGATTTGCGATCTCGACCTTGCGCAGCGATTCCTCGGCCGCCGCCATCACGTCCGACTTCGGGCCAAAGCCGTCACGGCGGCGCTTGCCGGCATGGCGAAAATGCCAGCCGATGGTCTTGACCGGGTTGAACGAGCCCACCGGATCCTGGAAGATCATCGCCAGTTCAGTACCGCGCAGCTTGTTGAAATCCCGCCTGTCGAGCGAAAGCAACTCCTGCCCGCCGAAATTCATGCGGTCGGCGGTCACACTGGCGTTGTCTGGCAAAAGTGACAGCAGCGCCTTGCAGGTCACCGTCTTGCCCGAGCCAGATTCTCCTATCAGCCCCAGGACTTTACCCTTGGCCAGCGAGAAAGACACGTCCGAACAGACATTCAAGCTTTTCTCGCCGCTTCCGAAGGTCACGCTCAGGTTGCGAACGTCCAGCATGATCATGCCTCCCTTGTTTTCAGGCGGGGATCCGCCATGTCACGCAGCCCGTCGCCCAGCAGGTTTAGCGCCAGCAAGGCCACCGTGATGGTCATCCCTGTCATGGTCATCACCCAAGGGGCTGGCCTGAAATACTCCTGCCCATCCGCCATGATGACGCCAAGTGACGGCATGGGCGGTTGCACCCCCAGCCCAATGAAGGACAAGCCGGATTCGATCACGATGCCGAAGGCGATCGAGACGCTGGCCTGCACCAGAATTGGCGCGGAAATATTGGGCAGCAACTCGCGGAAGAGGATGCGCGGTGCGCTTTGCCCCATGATCCGGGCGGCTTGGATATAGGGATCGTCACGAACCAGTTCCGTGCTGTTGCGTGTGATCCGCGCAAAAATCGGAAGATAGACCAGCATGATCGCCAGGGCGACATTGGTGACACCGAAGCCCAGGGCAACCATCAGGAACAGCGCCAGAACAAAGGCCGGGAATCCGAACAGCAAGTCCATCACCCGCATGGCAGTCATGTCGAACCAGCCACCATAATAGCCGGCGTAAAGCCCGATCGTCACGCCTGCCAGCATGGCAAGGATCACACCGCCCACGCTGATCAATAGCGACACTCGCGCACCTTCCAGCACCCGCGTCAGCACGTCCCGGCCCAAGCTGTCGGTGCCGTACCAGTGCTGCGCACTTGGCGGCTGAAGCGCTGCACCAAAGTTGAAGGTATTGCTTTCCCAGGGCGACAGTGTCGGGCCGAAAACAACTGCTGCAAGAAAGATCGTAGTGATGATCGCACCGGCAAGTGCCGTGTGGTTCTTGAGAAGATTTGAGAGGTTCATTTTCCTTACCGCACCCGTCTTGGATCAAGCATCGAACAAATCACGTCGACAATGAAATTGACGGCCAGAACGATGGTCAGGAACACAACAGCGCAAGCTTGGACCAGGTAATAGTCGCGCGCGAATGCCGCCTCGACCATCAACGAGCCTACGCCCGAGATCCCGAAGATCCTTTCGATGATGACTACGCCGCCTAACAGATACCGGACCTGCAGCCCTACGACGACGATGAATGGGATGATCGAGTTGCGAAACACATGGTGAATAAAGATAAAGGATGGCGAATGACCGAAGGAACGCGCCACCGTGACATGATCTCGGTCCATGTTCTCGACCAAGGACGCCCGTAGCGTGCGCGAGAACACTGCCGCCATCGGCGCGGCGATCGCCAAGGCTGGCAGGAAACCGGAATGAAGCGCCCCGATAAAGCTCTCCGAAACCGGCACGAAGCCGTAGGAGGGGAACAATCCCATACCGATCGACAGGCCCAGCACCAGCATGTAACCCAGCCAGAAATCAGGCATTGATACGCCCAGCACGGACACCGACGTTGAAACTGCGTCAACCGGCCCGCCCCGGTTGATCGCCGAAACCGTCCCAAGGACCAGTGAGATCAGGATAGCGATAATGATGGCATAGATCCCAATCGTCGCCGTGTTGGGCAACCGAAAGGCCAGCATCTGCCCAATGCTCTGGCCTTTCGCCAAGGAAAGCGAGGTGCCAAAATCCAGCCGAGCAAGACCTGTCAACCAGTGCAGATACTGCACCATCAGAGGGTCGTCCAGCCCCTGCTCGGCATTGAAACGGGCAATGGACTCGGGTGTGGCGAAATCGCCCAGAACGACCAGCGCGGGGTCGCCGGGCGCGGCCTTGATCACCAAAAAGACCAGCAAGGAGCCGACCAGAATAGTGATCAGCGCCCCGATCAGTCTGGACAGGGAATAGGTAAGGTAAGCAGGCATGATCCGGCCTCGGGTCCAAGGCAGCGCCACAGCCAGGGGCGAGGCGCCGCATATGTGGATCAGCAAGAACTGACGGCCGCCAGCTGCGAGCCAAAGGCGGAATACGGCAACTGTTCAAAGTCGGTCACGTTCTTTGACAGCAGATTGTGCACGTTGCTCTCAAAACAGGGAATGACCGGCATGTCCTCCAGGATCAAAAGTTCGGCCTGGCGATAAATACCCCCCCGCACCGCTTGATCCAGCTCTCTGCGCGCTTGTTCCAGCAGGGCATCTACCTCTGGATCGGAATAACCGCCAAAGTTGCGCCATCCGGTCGAGTGAAGCATCTCGTAAGCGTATTCGTCCGGGTCGATCAGACCCAGCCAACCCCAGATCGACGCCTGGAAATCCCCCGATTTCAGTCGCTGATAAACGGCACCGGCTTCCGAAACCTCGACCGAAAGATTGACTCCTAAGACTTGGTTGACTTGCAGGACGAACACTTCCGCAAAACGCTTCCACCAACTGGAGCCCCAGGTCAGAACGGTGCCTTCGGCACCCGTGCCGTACTTGGACTTAGCGAGTTCTGCCTGAGCAGCAGCCGGATCGAACTGCAGCAATGGCGACTTTTCCTGTAGACTGGCCCAGGGGATCGAGGTGGGAATGATTCCGTTGGCAGTCGTTCCCTCGCCGAACAGGACCACGTCGACCATCGACTGCTGGTCGAAAGCCATGGCTACGGCGCGACGGAAATGAACATCGTCGAAGGGTGCGGTCCGCGTGTTGAGTTGGATAAAACGGTTATTCAAACCGGGCAACTTCAAGACTTGAACATTCGCGTTCTGTTCAAGCTGCGGGATGTCCGCGAATGGGGCAGTGCTGGTGATATCTATGGTTCCACCGATCAAGGCAGTGACACCAGCCGACTCTTCCGCGATCAGCGGGATTTCAACAGCCGTTGGAATGGGAAGACCTTCCACAAAATAGCTTTTGAACGCCTCCAATTGCACTGAAGCACCACGTTCGAGGTCGGTAATACGGAAGGGTCCCGTACCGATAGGTGCGGTAGCAAAGCTTTCAGGCGTCCCGTCCTCCAGCAAGTGCTTAGGAACGATCTGGCTTCCGGTGCGGGTGTTGGTCAGATAGCTGAGCAACGGAGCAAAAGGCTCTTTCGTCTCGATCTCCACAGTATATGGGTCGATTATGCGAATTTCATGAATGATTTCGAATTTTGCCTGATGCGGCGAACCATATTCATCGCTTTGAAGTCGCTCAATCGTAAACTTGACGTCTTCGGCGGTCATTTCCACGTCATCGTGAAATTTTACACCCTTCCGAAGCTTGAAACTCAGCACAGTCGGACTGGAGAATTGAAAGCTTTCTGCCAAATCTGGCACAATCTGCATCTGTTGGTCAAATTTCAGCAGGCTATTGAATATACCCCAGATAACATAGCTTTCGGGCACAAGAGCGGCCTGCCCCGGATCAAGGGTGTTAATGGTGTTATATCCGGTAATTCCTGCCCTAAGGCGGCTACATGCAGCGGCAGCACCGTGGGTCCAGATCGGTGTGCATGATAACGCGGTGCCAGCAACACCGGCTTTCAAAATACTACGGCGGTTTAACTTGATGCCTTTGACTTTGTTCATGGTCGCTCCCTGTTCTTTTATCCTTGGTCAGACCTCGTTCAAGATGCCACGCAGGATTCAGGTCGCCGGCACGTCGAACAATCGTTGATTTTCGTCCTGGAATCGTCGGATTTCCGCGGTGCGGCGATCCTCTGTCCAGCCCAGCTCTTGCGCCATGACGTCAGCGATCGGCTCAAGCTCGTCTTGCGTGAACTGATGTTGCCAGCCCAGCCCCATCCGCCGGTAAAGCACGTCGGCCAGGCAAGCGGCATGTTCATCACGAACGGCGACGCGAATATCGGCAAGATGATAGATGTCGCGACCTGCCAGCACCTGCGGTGTGTTGGTATTTTCCAGCGGCAGGTAGGGCCGGTAAGCGAAATCGCGGCACTCTCCCGATGGCTGGATTTGCTGCTGCAACCTCGCCACGACCTCTCGCCCGGCATCGGGATGCGTCATGATCGGACCTGCCGTCATGGCCAACACCCCGGGAAGGCCGTCTGCACTTAGATCGTGCAACACACGTGAGCGCTTGCCCTTTGGATGCGTCGGATCAAAGGTCAGTGGCCGAACCCCCGCCCATGTGCGTACGATATCCTTGCGCTCGATCTCAAAACCAGGGAACAGCTTGCGCGACTCCGACAGCAGGAAGTCAATGTCGCTGTCGTCGCAACGTATATCATCCGGGTTTCCGGTATAGATGGTTTCGGTGGGCCCGATATAATGCAAGTCACCCTGCGGAATACAGTAAAAGGGCTCTTCGAGGTTGTTCACTGTCGCGATCCCGATACCCCGCAGGCGATCCGGCAGCTTGACGACGATATGTGCGCCTTTAGTTCCGAACGATTTTCTTGGGATAGAGGGCGCGGCTGCCTTGACGACATCGTCGATCCACAGGCCAGCCATCACCAGGACCCGATGTCCATTGACGGTCGCCGTCGCACCGTCCAGCCCGCGTAGCGTGACCGCGCGCAGGTCGCCCTGAAACTCACCCAGTTCTGCCTTGGTATAGTTCAAGACAACGGCGCCCAGCGCCTCGGCGTCCCGGATAGCATCCATGCAGATACGTTCGGGCCATCGAAACTGATATTCCGTGAATACGGCAGCCGAGTGCAGATCCTCCTTGTTCGCCAAGTTGGCGCACATGGGATGGGCCAATGCCTCCTTGCGGCTGAGGCGGCGATAGTTCAGGGGTACGTCCTTCGGCGCTAAGCTGCTCAGGATCCGGAAGCCCATGTCCACCTGGAACGGCAGGTAATGACCGTTCCGATAGATAGGAAACAACATCTCGATGGGCGTGACACGTTCGGGCGCCTGCGTGACGAACTCATGTCGGCACTGCATAGCCTGCCGCGCCATCCGCAGGGCCACCATGAGCCGCCCTGGATGACGTGCAAAAGTCCTGAAGGGGTTGGGCGTTTCGAAGTAGCGCAGCCCGCAATGCAGCAGGCGGCTGGAACGGCTTGTCGCCCCCGTAGCGAAGTCGGATTTCTCTACAAGCAGAACGGAATAGCCGGCACGGGCCGCTTCGCGAGCGCTGGCAGCGCCGATGATGCCGCCTCCGACAACGACCACATCAAATATGCGGCCGTCAAGCGGATCAAGCGTCGAGTGATGGGAACGGATCATTTTCATGACGGGAACTCTACGCGCGGAAACCCCACAGTCAAATGTCCCCATGTTCGAGCTATATGTCTTTTTGTTATATCCCCATTTCTTCGGCCGCCCACCGCTGGAGATGGTTTCGTCTGGCTCGGAGCACCTTCAGGAACTCCGACGCAGCTCGGGACAGAGGCTGGTGGCGCGGGTACATCAACACGACGTTGAAGATCAACTTGGGCTCGAACCGCCTGATGACGATGCCACTGCCCCTGAAATCATACGCGGTCGCAAGGTCAACCATGCCAGCGCACAGGCCTTGCTGGACCACACGGCATACGCCCGCCGAATATGGCGTCTCGCAAACTACATTGAGCGGGACATCCGCTTCCGCAAACGCGGCATCCAGCAAACGTCGGCATACCGTTTCGGGTGCCAGTGCTACCATAGGCTGGTTTGCCAGGTCCTGCGGTCGCAATTCCTCTAACTCTGCAAGCGGATGACTTTCCGGCAGAACAATTACATAAGGTGCACGGAGAAAAACCTCGCGTTCGACCCCGAAGCTTTCAGTCACGAATTCAGCCAGGCCAAAGTCAATCCGCTGCGAACTCACTCTCCCTTCGACGCGGGCCGAAAGCTGCACATCAAATCTGACATGCACATCCGGCCGCAACTTGCCGTATTCCGCGATGACCGTAGGAAGGAAACCCAGGCCCATGGCCGGCAAGCAAGAGATCGTCAGGCTGCCCTTTCGGCCGAACTTGATCTCCTTAGCCACGATCTGAAGTTGATTATAGCTGACGAACGCCTTGCAAACCTCTTCGTAGAACGCGCGCGCTTCGGTCGTCGGGACAAGGCGGCCACTGGTCCTGTCAAACAACGTCAGTGATAACGATTCCTCCAAAGCATCAATTAACCGGCTTACCGCCGGTTGCGATATACCCATGATCTCGGCGGCACCGCTGACTGTGCCGGTCACCATAGTTTCTCGAAAAGCCTGAAGTTGTCTCCACTTCATCAAGTATTCTCCATCTCTGTAGACCGGACCTTTCTCGGTCGATGAAAGGATTGATCCATTCCCTTGCGAAGTGAGTCCACCTTGAAGCAAGGCTTTGCCCATGAACGAGGATCACAATGGCAAAGAAGCGACATAAGCCCGGCGAAGTCCTGGCGAAAGCACCGCAGCTTGCAGTGCCGCGCGGCGGGTTTGGAATTCGATGCAAGTGCCGCGACACCCCGGCCGAGATCGCGCAATATGGCCCCGACCAAGGTGGTAGGGGCTGTCCAGCGAAGAAGCCGCTGTTGCAGCAGGTGTTTCAGCTCCGGTCGGAACCCGATGGTTTCGGAGTTCTGGCGGAATGCCTCCCACTCATCTTGCACCATCGGCTCCTCCGCCGAAGCGCGGTAGCCTTTCTGGACTTGCCCGGAAAAGTGGAGAGCACCAACTGAGGAACCAGGAGGTGTTCTATGGGAAACGGAAACAGACCGACGCCGGAGTTTCGGCGAGAAGCGGTGCGGCTGGCACTGACCAATGGCAGGACGCGGCGGGAGATCGCGGAGGATCTGGGCATCGGGTTATCGACGCTAGCGCGATGGCTCGTGACCTGCCATGGGTCTTTCATCCAGCCGCGACCGGAGCCCGGTTTGTGTTTACGCCGATCGGCGCAGGGTAAGCAATCGCCCGACGCGCGGAGCTTTCATCTCGCGCAGCGGGGTGGGCGATTGCGGTGGTCAGGGTCCGCGCATAGTCGGCCGGTGTCTGGTAGTCTAAGGCCGAGTGGGGGCGTTCGGTATGGTAATCTGCAGCCTAGGCCGCGATCATGACACGGGCATGTGCCAGGTTGCGGAACATGGTCTCGTTGAGCAGTTCGTCGCGCATCCGACCGTTGAAACTTTCGACGAAACCGTTCTGCATCGGTTTGTCTGGCGCGATGTAGTGCCATTCGACCTTGTGCTCGGAACACCATAGCAGGATGGCGTTACTGGTCAGTTCGGTCCCGTTGTCGCTGACAACCATGCCAAGCTTTCCACGACGCTCGATCAGGGCCGTGAGTTCACGCGCGGCACGGCGCCCCGAGATCGAGGTGTCCGGGATTGCCGCGAGACATTCACGGGTGACATCGTCAGCGGCACCGCAGTTTTCTACTTTGTCCCCTCGGATCGCCCGAACCTGAGAAAGTGCTGGTTTGCGGCGTGAAAATGGTTCTGCTCCAAGTGCTGATAGTGTTCATTACCTGAATTATGTTCAGTCGATAGCTGTGGTTGGAGAGGAATGAAGCTGATGGACCACTACGCGCATACGGGCAATCGCGAGGATCGAAGTGACTGGCAATTGTTGGTGCATCACCTGGAAAACACGGCAGCACTGGCTGCGGAACGCGCGGCGCCCCTCGGGTTGCGGGTTGCGGGCCACATGGCCGGGTTCTTCCATGATTTCGGCAAATATGATCCGGCCTTCGATCGCGTCCTTTGCGGTGACAATGTCCGGGTGGATCATTCCACGGCCGGTGCCGCGCTGCTGTGCGCCCGGGCGCCCGCCGGACTGCGCCTCTGCGCCGAGGTGATCGGCTATGCCATTTTGGGCCACCATGCGGGGCTGCCCGACCGCCGGAATGCAGACAGCAGCATGGAGCGCCGGCTCGATGCCTTCCGCGATCCGATTGCGCCGCAAATCTCGGCTGCGGCTTCGCCTGATTTTGGTCCCGTAGCCGGGGAGTTGACGGCGTTGATGCGGCCCGGTTCGGCCGCGTTCGATCTGTCGGTCGCGGCGCGCATGGTGTTCTCCTGCCTGGTCGATGCCGATTTCCGCGATACCGAGTCCTTCTATGCCGGGCTGAACGGCACGCGGCCGGATCGCGACTGGCCGGCCCTGGCCGATCTGTTGCCGGAATGGAGAGGCGCCTTCGATGCGCATATGGCGGGGTTCGACCAGGGCGGTCCGATCAATCGCCTGCGCGCGGATATCCTGGCGCATGTCCGGAAGGGCGCCGCGATGGCGCCGGGTCTTTTTACGCTGACCGTGCCCACCGGCGGCGGCAAGACGCTGGCCTCGTTGGGTTTTGCGCTGGACCACGCGGCACGCCACGGGCATCGCAGGATCATATTTGCGATTCCGTATACTTCCATTATCGACCAGACTGCGAGTATTTTTCGCGGTCTTTTCGGCGATGCCGTGCTGGAACATCATTCGGCCATCGACGACGAAAGGGCCAAGCCGGAGCGCAAGGACAAGCTACGCCTCGCCATGGAGGACTGGGCCGCGCCTCTGGTCGTCACGACCAATGTGCAGTTCTTCGAAAGTCTTTTCGCGGCACGTCCCTCGCGCTGCCGCAAGCTGCACAATATCGCCGGTTCGGTGATCGTGCTGGACGAGGCGCAGGCCCTGCCGCGCAAGCTGCTGATGCCCGCGCTGCGGATGATCGACACGCTCTGCGCGCATTACGGCTGTTCGGTGGTGCTTTGCACGGCGACGCAACCCGCCTTCGACAGCCGTCAGCTGAAGCAGGGCGGTTTGCCGCTGGAGGGCCGCGAGCTGGCGCCCGATCCGGTGCGGCTCGCCCGCGAATTGCGCCGCGCCCGCATCGTGCAGGGCGGCGAGATGGACGACAACGCCCTCATCGAGGCATTGCGCGATACGCCGCAGGGGATGGTCATCGTCAACAGCCGTGCCCATGCACTGGACCTGTTCAACGCGGCCAGGGCCGAGGAACTCGAGGGGCTGGTTCACCTGACCACGCGGCAATATCCGGTGCATCGCCGCGCCATCCTGGCCGATATTCGTCAGCGCTTGGACCCGGCTAATCCTCAGCCCTGCCGGCTGATCGCGACCAGCCTGATCGAGGCAGGCGTGGATCTGTCGTTTCCCAAGGGCTGGCGGGCCGAGGCGGGGCTGGATAGCTGCGTACAGGCCGCGGGGCGGGTGTCGCGCAATGGCGAATGGCCGGTCGAGGACAGCACGCTGACGGTTTTCTCGGCCCCCGGTCGTCCGATGCCCAATGAGGTTCGAAAGCTGGCCGAAGCGATGCGCGGCATCGCCGGGCGGCATGACGACCTGCTGTCCCCCGCCGCAATCCGCGACTGGTTCGAACATGTCTATTGGCAGGCCGGGTCCGCGCGGCTTGGGCAGCCGATGGTCGATCGGATGATCCTTGGCTGCAGCGGCACAGATTTCCCCTTCCGCAGCATGGCCGAGGATTTCCGCATGATTGAGACCACCATGGTTCCCGTCATCATTCCCGGAGATGCGGTGGCATCCGAAGCGATCCGGCAACTGGCCCTTGAGAATATCCCCTCCGGCAAGCTGGCGCGGACATTGCAGGTCTATACCGTGCAGGTGCCCGCCAAGGCGCGCGCGCTGCTGGTTGCGGCGGGCCATGCGTCCTTTCACCAGCCTGCGTTGCGGGGGGATCAGTTCTGCGTGCTGGACAATGCCACGCTCTATCATGCGGACAGCGGGTTGTGGTGGGAGCATGCGGAGTATCTGGCTGACGAGGAATGGCTGATTTAACCAGAATACAAAAATACAAATTCACCTCCCAAGAAGGAAAGAATCGTTGACGCTCATGCTTGGTTTCTTATCCTTGCAGGTATGGAAGAAGAGGCTGGGCGATGAAATTCAAGCTGCAGCATATCCCGGAATGGATCGAACAGGCGATCAGATGCGTCGTATTGGCGCTTGCGATCCTGACCCGCCTTTAGGACGCGCCTTTAGCTGGCTGGTCAAAGTCGCCCTGATGGGCGTGGGTAGAAACTTGGGAGGTGATTTTGTGGGTGCTGACGCCCGCCTTCGCTGCGGGCGTCAATTTTTAGGCAAATGCAGGCGGATTTCCGCTTGCTTATTTGCTGTCGGGCGGTAGGTTGATAAAAAATTTAAAGAGGGACAATGGCTTACGGTATCCGCCTGCATGTCTGGGGCCAGCACGGGCTGTTCACACGCCCCGAGCTGAAGGTCGAGCGTATGTCCTATGACGTGATGACGCCCTCGGCGGCGCGTGGAATCCTGGAGGCGATCCACTGGAAGCCTGCCATCCGCTGGGTCATCGACCGCATCCATGTGCTGGAACCGATCCGCTTCCAGTCCATCCGCCGCAACGAGGTCGGCCACAAGGCCCCCGCAGGCAAGATCAGGCAGGCGATGAAGCGCGGCGACCTGGAGGGTTTGCAGCTTCTGGTCGATGAGGACCGCCAGCAACGCGCCTCGACCGTGCTGGTTTCACCCCGCTATGTGATCGAGGCGCATTTCGACATGGCGGCAAAGGCCGGCCCCGAGGATAGCGAGGGCAAGCATCTGGACATCTTCAACCGCCGTGCCGCGCGAGGGCAGTGCTTTCATCAGCCCTGTCTTGGTGCCCGTGAATTCGCCGCGCATTTCGACCTGATCCCGCCGGAGGCGTCGCTGCCTGCCAGGAACCCCGAGGCGGAAACCGCCGAGCATGGTTTCGGCGCACCGCGCGATCTTGGTTTCATGCTGTGGGACATCGACCACGGGAAACCGGGCCGGCCCTCGCTGTTTTTCCGCGCCGCGCTGCGCGACGGCGTGCTGGAGGTGCCGCACCCCGGCAGCGCGGAGGTAAAGGGATGAGCATGCTTGCCTCGCTGGTGCGGGCCTATGATCGGCTGCCCGACGCGCCACCCTTCGGCTTTTCGACCGAGAAGATCGGCTTCTGTGTACTGCTGAACGCGGACGGATCGGTTGCCAGTGTCGAGGATCTGCGCGGCGACGACAGGAAACGTAGCCCCAGGATGCTGCTGGTGCCGCAGGCCGTAAAGCGGACCGCCGGCATTGCCCCCAACTTCCTGTGGGACAAGTCGGCCTATGTGCTGGGTGTGACCGCTGGTGAAGGCAAAAGGACGGCGGAGGAACATGCCGCCTTTCGCGCTCGCCACGCGGAATGGCTTGCGGAAGCCGACGATCCTGGCTTGCTGGCTTTCCTGCGCTTCCTGGACGGCTGGAGCCCGGATGCCTTCGCTCCACCCCTCTGGCTCGATGAGATGCGCGACCAGAACATCATCTTCGCCCTGGCAGAGGAATACCGCGAGCGTTTCCTGCACGACCGCCCGGCCGCGCGCGAGTTGTGGCGGCGCCTCGGGGCCGAGGGCGCCTCGGACCCGCAGATCTGCCTGGTGACGGGCGAACCCGGTTCGGTGGCGCGGCTGCATCCCTCGATCAAGGGGGTCTGGGGGGCGCAATCCTCGGGTGCGAGCCTGGTGTCCTTCAACCTCGACGCCTTCACGTCTTACGGTCACGATCAAGGTGACAACGCCCCTGTCTCCGAGGCAGCGGCCTTTGCCTATGGCACGGTGCTGAACCGCTACCTCGACAAGGATAGCGGCCATCGCATGCAGATCGGCGATGCCTCGACGGTGTTCTGGGCAGATTGCAGCGATATGAAGCTGGCCGCGGAGGCGGAGGTCTTCTTTGCGGCGTTGCTGGACCCCGTTTCCGAGGGGAATCTGGTTGCCAAGGATGAGAGGTTGGAAACTGCCAAAATCCATTCCCGCCTCGACGCCATCCGCAATGGTCAGCGCCTGTCGCGGGTCGCGCCGGAACTGGCCGAGGGGGTGCGCTTTCATGTCCTGGGGCTGGCCCCCAATGCCGCCCGGCTTTCGGTACGTTTCTACTGGCAGGATGATTTCGGCAGGCTGACCGCGAATTTTCAGCGCTACCTTGAGGATACGGCGATAGATCCGCCGCCGCGCGACGGCTGGCCGCCGCTGTGGCACTATCTTCTGGAACTGGCTTCGCAAGGCAAGCGCGAGAATGTGCCGCCCCTGATCGCCGGCGAATGGCTGCGTGCGATCCTGACCGGCACGGCCTATCCGTTGACACTGCTGTCCACCGTGCTGATGCGCATGCGCGCCGATGGCGAAATCAATGCCCTGCGTTGCGCCATGCTGAAATCCGTGCTGATCCGTAACCTGAAGATGGAGGCTCCCGTGGCGCTTGATCCCGCCAATACCAACAAGGGCTATATCCTTGGGCGGCTGTTCGCCGTCTACGAAGAGGTGCAGCGCGCCGCGCTTGGCGGCATCAATGCCACCATCAAGGACAAGTTCTATGGCGCGGCATCGGCAAGTCCGCAAAAGGTGTTCCGCACGCTCGATTCCGGCTCGGCCAACCATTTCGGCAAGCTGCGCAAGATCAGCCCCGGCCGGGCGGTGAACCTTGAAAAGCTGCTGACCTCGATCACCGATCTGATGGACCCGGCCGGGGACCCGATCCCTGCCTCGTTGAATGCAGCAGAGCAGGCGCTGTTCGGCATCGGCTATTACCACCAGCGCTCCGATTTCTTTCGCAAGCACGATGACAAGACCCCCGAGGTATCCCAATGACCACGCTTTCCCGCCGCCATGATTTCGTGCTGATCTTCGACGTGACGAATGGCAATCCCAACGGCGACCCCGATGCGGGCAACCTGCCGCGGCTTGATCCCGAGACGAATCACGGCCTGGTCACCGACGTCAGCCTGAAGCGGAAGATCCGCAATTACGTCGAACTGGCGCGAGAGGGTGCCGAGGGGCATCACATCTATGTCCAGGAAGGCGCAATCCTGAACGAGAAACACCGGCAGGCCTATGTCGCACTGCGTGGCGACGAGAAGTCGAAAAAGGATGCCAAGCTGAACCCAAGGGACGACGCCGAGGCAAGGGAACTGCGCGACTTCATGTGCCGCAATTTCTTCGACGTGCGGACATTCGGTGCCGTCATGTCTACCGGGATCAATTGCGGTCAGGTCAAGGGCCCGGTGCAGATGACCTTCGCCAAATCGGTCGAGCCGGTTCTGCCGGTCGAGATTTCGATCACCCGCATGGCGGCCACCAACGAGGCCGAGCAGAAGAAGCGGGCCGAAGGGGACGATGGCGATTTGCGCACCGACAACCGTACGATGGGCCGCAAGCATATCGTGCCCTATGGCCTCTATGTCGCGCATGGCTTCGTCTCGGCCAAGTTCGCCGAACGTACGGGCTTTTCCGAAGCCGATCTGGACCTGCTGTTCGAGGCGCTGGCGAACATGTTCGAGCATGACCGCGCGGCCGCGCGGGGCGAGATGACTTCGCGCAAGCTGATCGTCTTCCGCCATGACAACGCCCTTGGCAAAGCGGCGGTGCACAAGCTGTTCGACCTGGTTCAGATCGGCCGCAACGTGGATGGCGAATTCCGTGCGCTGGACGACCGCGGTCTTGGCAACCTGCCGCCAGCGCGGAAATTCGCGGATTACGCCGTGCGCATCGACCACAAGGGGCTGCCCGAAGGCGTCGAAATCCTCGAACTCCTCTAACCATGGCCAGCGCCGAGGACGCCATCCCGCTTTCGGCGCTGCAACATGCGGTCTATTGCCTGCGCCAGGCTGCGCTGATCCATCTGGAGCGGCTTTGGGCCGAGAATCGCTTTACCGCCGAGGGCGACGTCCTGCACGCCGTTGCCGACAAGGGCAGCCACCGCAAGGCGCGTGGTGTACGGCGGGTGATGGCCTTGCCACTGGCGTGCCATCGTTTGAATATGACCGGCACCGCCGACCTGGTCGAGTTCATCCCCGGCCCGGATGGCGAGACCGCTTTCCCTATCGAATACAAGCGTGGCAAGCCCAAACTGCACCGCGCCGACGAGGTGCAGCTTTGCGCGCAGGCGCTCTGCCTCGAAGAGATGACTGGCCGCCCGGTGCCACAGGGCGCACTGTTCTACGGCCAGACCAAACGCCGGGTCACCGTGCCCTTCGATGCCGATCTGCGTGCGCTGACCGAAAGCACCGCTGCCGAACTGGCCGCGGTCTTGGCCAGTCGCCGCACGCCGCCCCCGACGCCGCATCGCAGCCGCTGCCGGGCCTGCTCGCTTCTGGATCTGTGCCGGCCCGAGGCGATACGCCGTCCCGTGCGGCAATGGCGCGATCGTATGCTGGCAAGGGCGCTGGAATGAAGAAGCTGCTGAATACCGTCTATGTCACGACCGAGGGGACCGCCCTGAAGAAGGATGGCGAGAACCTGGTGGCCGAAATCGAGGGGGCTGAAAAGGCGCGTGTGCCCCTGCATATGCTGGCCTCGGTCGTCGCCTTCGGGCCGATCCTGCTGTCTCCGGCGCTGATCGGCATCTGTGCCGAGCGCGGCATCACGTTGGTGCTTCTGGATCGCGCCGGGCGGTTCCAGGCCCGGGTCGAAGGGCCGGTCGCGGGGAATGTTCTGCTGCGGCGTGCACAATATCAGGCTGCCGACGACGCGACGGATGTGGTGAGCGGCATCGTCATGGGCAAGATTGCCAACCAGCGCGCGGTGATCCGGCGCGCGCTGCGCGATTACGGCGGCGAGATGACGACCGAGTCGCGTAATGGGCTCGAGCGGGCAACGGATCGCATGGCGATGATCCTGCGCCGCGTGCAGTTGTCCGACGATAGCGTGGATCTGTTGCGCGGCTCCGAAGGTGAGGCGGCGACGCTGTATTTCGGCGTCTTCGATCACCTGATCCGCTCACCCGATCCCGAGCTTCGCTGGACGGGCCGCTCGCGCCGCCCGCCGCTCGATCCGATGAATGCGGTACTGTCCTTTCTCTATACCCTGCTGACCCATGATTGCCGTTCGGCCTGCGAGGCGGTCGGGCTGGATCCCGCCGTTGGCTTCCTGCACCGCGACCGCCCCGGCCGACCCAGCCTCGCGCTGGACCTGATGGAAGAGCTTCGCGCGCCCTTGGCGGATCGTCTGGCGCTGTCCCTGGTGAATCGCCGCCAGTTGCGCGCGGGGGACTTTCGCCGCATGGACGGCGGTGCGGTGCTGCTGACCGACGACGCTCGCCGCACCGTCCTGACCGCCTGGCAGGAGCGCAAGAAGGAAGAGCGCCAGCATGCCTTCCTGCAGGAAAAGGCGCCGTTCGGCCTGGTGCCCTATCTTCAGGCGCAGATGCTGGCGCGTCATCTGCGCGGCGATCTGGACGCCTATCCGCCCTGGTTCTGGAGTTGAGATGCTTGTCCTGGTCACCTATGACGTGAATACGCTGGACACCGGCGGCAAGAAGCGTTTGCGTCAGGTTGCCCGAGCGTGCGAGGATTACGGCCAGCGGGTGCAATTCTCGGTCTTCGAGATCGAGGTGGACCCGGCGCAATGGACCCGGCTGAAGGCGCGCCTAGAAGGGATCATCCGCCCCGAGCTCGACAGCCTGCGCTATTACTACCTTGGTTCGAACTGGTCGCGCCGGGTCGAGCATGTCGGTGCAAAACCCACGATGGATCTTAACGGCCCGCTGATTCTATAGTTTTCTTGTCCCTGCGAACATGAAGCGTGCTGACTTTTGCGCTGAGGTTCGCATCGGGGCGGCTTTTTTGAAATCGTTGGATTTTCTTTTCCTGTCCGTCATATCGGCTGACTTGGGGCGAGCGCAGCTGACCCTTTCGCATTCGCAAGGAAGATTGCGGCATAACAACAGTGCGGTATAGGGAGGTAGGTCGCCCCCTTCGCGGGGGCGTGGATCGAAACCCAGTAGGCGTCGTCGGCTGGACAGCCCCCGACAGTCGCCCCCTTCGCGGGGGCGTGGATCGAAACCCCGCCCCGAGGTTGTAGGTGAAGCTCACCAGCGTCGCCCCCTTCGCGGGGGCGTGGATCGAAACGCCGCCAATGCGGAAAGCGGCTCGTGGTCCATGGTCGCCCCCTTCGCGGGGGCGTGGATCGAAACATCGCCAGAACGCCCGGCAGCCAATCGACATTGAGTCGCCCCCTTCGCGGGGGCGTGGATCGAAACCCCATGTCACTGGTGCAGTCGGAAAGCGGCGGCAAGTCGCCCCCTTCGCGGGGGCGTGGATCGAAACTCGGGCAATGGATCAGGAAAAGCCGTGGCAAAGCGTCGCCCCCTTCGCGGGGGCGTGGATCGAAACTCCATCGGCAAACTGGGATGTAATGACGCTCGGCAGTCGCCCCCTTCGCGGGGGCGTGGATCGAAACCTTGATGAGGGCCGGCGCTCAGTGCTTGGCGCGCTGTCGCCCCCTTCGCGGGGGCGTGGATCGAAACCGGATGATGCCATCGTCATGCATGTCGGCCGGATCGTCGCCCCCTTCGCGGGGGCGTGGATCGAAACAACCAGGAGCGGGTAAACGATATCAGCGATCTGCAGTCGCCCCCTTCGCGGGGGCGTGGATCGAAACAGGGTGAAGCGCAGCGCATTGCAGATTATATGCGCGTCGCCCCCTTCGCGGGGGCGTGGATCGAAACGCCAGTGGCGCCCCATCGCGGCGCCGGGGGACGGGTCGCCCCCTTCGCGGGGGCGTGGATCGAAACCCCTTCCCCTTCCCCTTCCGCTTGTGCAAGATCGTGTCGCCCCCTTCGCGGGGGCGTGGATCGAAACCTTGTCGACCTCGGCTGTGTTGCTGCGCGCGTCCGTCGCCCCCTTCGCGGGGGCGTGGATCGAAACCTTCGAGCACCAGCAGGCAGACTGGCAGACACCCTGTCGCCCCCTTCGCGGGGGCGGCAGCGCGCCGAGATAACCTACAACATGCTGTTTTTACATGTTATTTTTCCTTGAGTGACTGTACCAACATGTCATCCTGCCGCTTGCGCACCTCAACGCGCAGGAAACGGATGGCTCACTCTTGGCACGACAGCGGCAAACCACAGCGGAGACTCTGCATCTTGCCGTCGAAGCGACAGAGACCGATGCCGCGCGTGTCGCGGACGCCAGGCCCGACCCCCGCCTCCTTGATCTTGTCCGCCTTCTCGCCCGGCAGGCCGCGCGGGATTTCGTCAATGCAGAGACGGCACGCCATGAGCAGGACCGCCTCCCTGAATAAGGAGGGGGATGTGATGGCCTTCCACGAGGTCCGTTTTCCGGACAACATCAGCCGTGGCGCGCGCGGTGGCCCCGAACGGCGCACGCAGATCGTCGAACGGGCAAGCGGGGCCGAGGAGCGCAACGCCAGCTGACCACATTCGGCAGTCGGGCGCGGATCGCCGCCGCCCGCAGGAAAGCTGGCACTCTATGTCCGTGACCGCGCAGGGATGGGCTGGCTGGATGTCGAACGCCCCTCCGGCCGCCACTTCCCGCTCCAGTTGTGCGGAGAATTGCGGGTCTAATCTCCGCATCATCTGCGGTGATTGAACATGATGACGCCTTGGGGTGCGTACCTGCGCAGGTTGCTTGAAGCCGAGCAGCATGTTACAAAACCTAGGACAGGATGCACTTGTGTCCGAGGTTTTGTAACTATGCTCGCGACGGATCAGGGCCAGCGCGCCCGCATGATCGACTACATGGAAGTTCATGCGCCAGCCCGTTCAAGGGATCTGGTGTCCATCGGCGTGAGCGGAACCACCATCGCGAGGGCGGTGGCAGATGGCGTGGTGGTGCGGATAGGGCGGGGACTGTATCAGCTCCCCGACAGCGAGCCAGACCTTCATGCTGGGCTGATCGAGATCGCCAAGCTCGCACCCAAGGCCGTCATCTGCCTGACTTCGGCACTGTCCTTTCATCAGCTGACCGACCAGCTGCCACGGCGGGTGTGGATCGCCATCGGTGCCAAGGACTGGGCACCGAAGATCGAATATCCGCGCATCCGTATCGTGCGATTCCGTGAGCCCTACCTGACAAATGGCACCGAGGTCCATCGCATCGGGGACGTCGAGGTCCGGGTCTATTCTATCCCCAAGACGATTGCCGACGCGTTCCGGAACCCGAAGCTGGTGGACCGATCCGTTACCATCGAGGCGATGAAGGCGGCGCTGGGCACGAGGAAGGCTACGGCAGGTCAGCTCGCGACAGCCGCGCGCGAGAACGGGGCGTGGAACCAGATGCGCCCCTATCTGGAGGCCCTGACGTCAAATGGCTAAGCAACCCAAGGACATCGCGGCCTCCGTGCGTCAGCGCCTTCTGAACTTGGCCCGTGCTGAAGGTCAGCTGTTCGACGTTGTCCTGGTGGCCTTCGGTCTCGAACGACTGGTGTACCGGCTGTCGGTCTCCGAATATCGCGACCGCTTTGTCCTGAAGGGTTGTCAATCGGCACGCAACTTTGACCCCCTTTCGGCGCCCAATAATGACCCCGCTTGGTCAGCACGGGTAGCTGGCCCGATGCGGTGTAGCCTCCATACAGCGCAACCGGATCGGGCCAGCG
>Ga0164243_10000780_pt1 | contig 55428 bp, 49 predicted proteins | sample OricompcompostOP_FD_108781 | JGI IMG/M metagenome (GOLD analysis project Ga0164243, IMG submission 108781) | Organic Plus compost microbial communities from Emeryville, California, USA - Original compost - Organic plus compost (OP) | ecosystem: Engineered > Solid waste > Mixed feedstock >... | reverse complement strand
TTGCCCAGGTGCAGCGCGGCGGGGCCCAGGGTGAAGCGCTCGTCGGGCGACAGGCGCAGCAGCCCGGCGGACTGCAGCGTCGAGGTCAGGCGCGAGACGGTCGCCTTGGGGATGCCGGAGCGTTCGGCCAGTTCCCGGTTGGAAAGCGGCGCCTCGGCGTCCGCCACCGCGCGCAGCAGCGCCAGCCCGCGCGCCAGCGCGCTCACCTCGTCCCTGGCCTCGACTCCCATACTTTCCCCATGTTTTCAAAACATCGTTTCATTTTATGGATACTTCGTCTATGATTTTTTGAAACCACGTTCCATTTAATCAGCAAAACAGGAGACACCTTGAACTGGATCAAGCTCGGCGCGGGCCTGCTGGCCGCCGCCCTTTCCCTCGGCGCGGCCGCGCAGGACTTCCCCAAGGCGCCCGTGAAGATCGTCATCCCCTTCCCGCCCGGCGGCCCGACCGACACCGTGGGCCGACTGCTGGCCGTGAAGCTGCAGGAGAGTTGGGGCCAGCCGGTGGTGATCGACTACAAGCCAGGCGCCGGCACCGTGATCGGCGCCGATTTCGTCGCCAAGTCGGCGCCCGACGGCCTGACCTTCGGCATGGTGAACTCCTCGCTGGCGGTCAACCCGACGCTGCGCAAGCGGCTGCCGTACGACACGGCGCGGGACCTCGCCGGCATCACGCAGCTGTTCAACATGCAGCTGGCCATCGTCGCCCGGTCGGATGCGCCCTTCGACAACCTCAAGCAACTGATCGCCTACGCCCGCAGCAACCCCGGCAAGCTGAACTACGGCACGCCGGGCGCCGGCAGCACGACCCACCTGGGCGCGGAACTGCTCAAGCGCGAGGCGGGCTTCGAGATGCAGCACGTCGCCATGAAGGGCAGCGCCCCGGCCCACACCGAACTCATGGGCGGGCGGCTCGACCTGGTGGTCGACCCCTTCCTGTCCGTGCTGCCCTACGTGCAGGCCGGCAAGATGAAGCTGATCGCGACCATGGGCGCCCGGCGCGTGAGCGGCCACGACTACCCGACGGTCGCGGAGGTGCTGCCCGGCTTCGACGTCGGCGCGCTGCTCGGCTTCGTCGCGCCCGCGGGCACGCCCAAGCCGGTGCTGCAGAAGATCTACGCCGACACCCGCAAGGCGCTCGCCAGCCCCGAGATGAAGCAGCGCGCGCAGGAGTACGGGCTGGAGATCGTGGGCAGCAAGCCCGAGGAATTCGACGCCTTCATCGCCAGCGAAATGAAGCGCTGGGGCAAGGTGGTCGTCGATGCCCACATCGAAATCGAGTGAGAGTGACCGCGCCATGACCCTGCAACTGAAACCCCTGCATCCCGTCTTCGTCGCCGAGGCCTCCGGCATCGATCTCACCCAGCCGCTCACCGAGGGCGACGTGCGCGCCATCAACCGGGCCATGAACGAGCACGCCGTGCTGGTCTGGCGCGGGCAGCCGCTGACGGCGCAGCAGCAACTCGACTTCGCCCGCGCCTTCGGCCCGCTGGACATCGGGCTCAAGCGCGTGTTCAAGCGTCCCGAGCGGCTGGAGGACGAGCGCCTGATCGACATCTCCAACGTGGACGCGCAGGGCAACGTGGCGAAGCGCGACTCGCCGAAGAACCTGTCCAACTTCGCCAACCAGCTGTGGCATTCGGACAGCTCCTTCATGGATCCGCGCGCCGCCTATTCGATGCTGCACTGTGTGATCAAGCCGAGCTGGGGCGGCGACACGGAGTTCGCCGACCTGCGCGATGCCTACGACACGCTCGACGCGCGCACCAAGGCGGAGATCCAGGACCTGAAGGCCGAGCACTTCGCGCTGCACACCCGCATCCTGCTGGGCGACGACGCCTACACCGACGACCAGAAGAAGGAAATCCCGCCGGCCGTCTGGCCCCTGGCCGACACGCATCCCGGCTCGGGCCGCAAGGTGCTGTTCGTGGGCGTGCACGCCCGGCAGGTCATCGGCTGGCCCACCGCCGAGAGCCGCATGTACCTGCAGGACCTGCTGGAGCACGCGACGCAGCGCGAGCGGGTTTACCGGCACGAGTGGCAGGTCGGCGACCTGGTCATGTGGGACAACCGCAGCACCCTGCACCGCGGCCGCCGCTACGACATCGCCGAGCGGCGCGAGCTGCGCCGCACCACCGTCAACGACACACCCGAGGCGCTGCTGCGCGCGGCCTGAGCCGCGGCGCTCAGCCCGCCGCGCGCCAGGCCAGACCCGCGGCCAGCGCCAGCATCACGGCGCCGATGCCCATGTCCAGCCGCTGCCAGGCGCGCGGCCGGGCGAAGGCCGGCGCCAGCGCGCGGGCGCCGAAGCCCAGCAGCGCGAACCACAGCGTGCTGGCCAGCGCCGCCCCGGCCACGAAGGCAGCGCGCGCCGGCGCCGCATGCTGGGCACCGACGCTGCCGGCCAGCAGCACGGTGTCGAGGTAGACGTGCGGATTGAGCAGCGTGAAGGCCGCCGCCTGCGCCAGCACCGCGCCGCGCGAGGCGGCGGAGGACGTGCCGCCGACCGCCTGCAGCGAGGCGTCGGCGACGCGGCTGCGACGCAGCGCGCGCAGGCCGTAGACAGCGAGGAAGACCGCGCCGGCGCCGGCCAGCACGCGCGCCAGTTGCGGCCGTTCGCCCAGCGCGCCGGCCATGCCGGCGACGCCCGCCGTCACCAGCAGCGCGTCCATCAGCGCGCAGAAGGCCACCACGGCGCCGACGTGCTCACGCCGCAGCCCCTGGCGCAGCACGAAGGCGTTCTGCGCGCCGATGGCGACGATCAGGCCCAGGCTCAAGAGCAGGCCCTGGGCGAAGGCGAAGAAGGAAGGCGAGGCGGCCGGCATGCGCCGAGCTTGCCCTCTCCGCGCCATTCAGACAAACTGAATCTGCTTCACCCGATTCAGTTTTTCTTCATTCGCATGCTCGACTACGCCGCCCTCTCCGCCCTGCACGCCGTGGTGCGCGAGGGCAGCTTCGAGCGCGCCGCGCGGGCGCTGAACGTCACGCCCTCGGCCGTCTCGCAGCGCGTGCGGCTGCTGGAGGAGCGCGTCGGCTGCGCCCTGGTGCGGCGCGGCCCGCCCTGCACCGCCACCGACGCAGGCCAGCGCCTGTGCCGCCACGTGGACGAGGTGCGCCTGCTGGAGCACGAGCTGGGCGGCGCGCTGCCCGCGCTGCCGGCGGCCCGCGGCGGCCCGGCCGCGCCGCCCGCGCGCGTGCGGCTGCCGGTGGCCGTCAACGCCGACAGCCTGGCGACCTGGTTCCTGCCGGCGGTGGCGCGCTTCGCGGCCGGCGCGCCGGTGCTGCTGGACCTGGCGGTGGACGACCAGGACCACACCGCCGAGCGCCTGCGCAGCGGCACGGTGCTGGCCGCGGTGACGGCGCTGGCGCAGCCGGCGCCCGGCTGCAGCGTGCGCGCGCTGGGCGCGATGCGCTACGTGGCCGTCGCCAGCCCGGCGGTGGCGGCGCGGCACTTCGCCCGCGGCGTGGGCGCGCGCAGCCTGGCCGAAGCGCCCAGCCTGCGCTACGACGCCAAGGACGAACTGCAGGCGCGCTGGGCGCGGCGCGTGTGCCGCCGGCCGGTGGCGCTGCCCGAGCACCGCGTGCCCTCCTCGCAGGCCTTCCTGGAGGCAGCGCGCCTGGGCATGGGCTGGGGCCTGCTGCCGCTGCTGCAGGCGGCGCCCGCCCTGGCCGACGGCAGCCTGGTCGAGCTGGTGCCGGACAGCGCGCTGGACGTGCGCCTGTACTGGCAGCACGCGCGCGCCGCCTCGGGGCTGGTCGAGGAACTGACCCGCGCCGTGGCGGCGGCCGCGCGCGAGACGCTGCACTGAGCGGCAGGCGGCGCCCGCCTCACGCTCATTTCAGGCGCTTCTTGCGCCCGACGCACGGGCACTGGAGCCCTGTTTGACGACCCGAATTCACTGAGCCGAGGCTTACTGAGCCCCCGGCTTCGCACCGACGATCACCGTCACCATCCGCTCCGGCTGCAGCTTGCGCTGGAAGGCGGCCTTGACGTCGGCCGCGGTGACGGCGTTGACGCGCGCCGTCCAGGTGTCGAGGTAGTCCAGCGGCAGGTCGTTCCAGGCGATGTTGGCGATGTTGCCGAGCAGCTTGCGGTTGCTGTCCAGCAGCAGCGGGAAGCCGCCGACGAGGTTGTCCCTGGCGGCCTTCATCTCGTCCTCGGTGGGGCCGTCGGCGACGAACTTCGCCAGCACCTCGCGGGCCACCGCCACCGCCTCGTCGGCCTGGTCGGGACGGGTCTGGAAGCCGATGCGGAAGGCGCCCGCATGCAGGCCCGGCGAGAAGGCGCTGTAGACGCTGTAGGCCAGGCCGCGCTTCTCGCGCACCGCCTCGGTCAGCCGCGAGACGAAGCCGCCGCCGCCCAGGATGTAGTTGCCCACGGTCAGCGCGAAGTGGTCCGCATCGCGCCGCGCGTAGCCCGGCTGGCCGATCAGCACGTGCGCCTGCGCCGAGTCGAAGGGGATGCGCTCGGTGGCGGCGCGCGCCAGCGGCGGCACCTCGGGCACCGGCGGCAGGGCCGGGCAGGCACCCTCGCCCGCCGGCAGGCGCGCCAGCAGGCGGCGGGCGATGTCGTCGGCCTGCGCGCGCGTGACGGCACCCACCACGGTGAGCTTGGCGCGGCAGGGCAGGATCGCCTCGGCATGGCGCCGCCGCATGTCGTCGGTGGAGATGGCGGCGAGCGTCGCCTCGGTCGCGTCGTCGCCGTAGGGGTGGCCGCCGTAGACGTCGCGCTCGAAGGTGCGCGCGGCGACGGTGCCGGGCTTGGTGTTGGCCTCGCGGATGGCGGCGGACAGCCGCTCGCGCTCGCGCCGCCAGACGTCCTCGGGGAAGGCGGGTTCGCCGATCTCGCGCGCCGCCAGCGCCACTGCCTTGGCCAACAGCGCCGGGTCGGCCAGGCTGCGCAGGGTGAAGCTCATGCGGTCGGCGCCGGCACCGACGTTGAACTCGGCACCCAGGTCGGCCCAGGCCTCGCCGAGCTGGTTCTGGTCGAGCGCCGGCTCGCTGCCGCGCGCGGCCACGCCCTTCTCGATCATGCCGGCCGTCACGGCCGCCAGCCCGGCCTGCGCCGCCGGGTCGCGCCGGCTGCCGGCATCGAAGTCGATCTGCACGTCGACGATGGGCAGCGCGTCGGTGGCGGCCAGGTAGACCTGCGCGCCGCCGGGCAGCTGCCAGCGCTCGATCGGCACGCCGGCCTGGGCGCCCAGGGCGCAGCAGGCGGCGGCGACGGCCAGGGCGGCCCGCGCGGCCAGCGCCTTCAGCGCGGTGCGGGAGGAGGAAGAAGGCATCGGGCGGCTCATTGCATCGCCCCCTGCGGTGCGGTGAAGCCCCGCGCGCGGGCGGCCTTCGGGTCCGGCGGCAGGGGCCGCAGCGTGGCGACGGTCAGTTCGTCGTCGCCGAACCAGCGCGCCGCCACGGCCTGCACCTCCTGCGGCGTGACCGCCGCCAGGCGGGCCATGATGCGCTCGCTGGCATCCAGCGGCAGGCCCTGCACCCAGTTGCTGCCCAGCTCGCGCGCCTGCGCCATCACCGAGTCGCGCTTGTAGGTCTCGCTGGCCAGCCATTGCGTCTTCACCCGCGCCAGCTCGGCCGCGTCCACGCCCTCGCGCGCGATGCGCGCCACCTGCTCGCGCAGGGCCGCCTCCACCTCTTCGGCGGTACGGCCTGTCGCCGGCACGCCGGCCAGGGTGAACAGCTGCGGCCCGCGCCCGGTGAAGCCGTACCACGCCGAGGCACTGTCGGCCACGCGCTGCTCGCCCTGCGTGAGCGCCTTGTCCAGGCGCGAGCCGGCGTAGCCGTCCAGCACCGCCGACAGCACCACCAGCGCCCAGGCGTCGCTGGGCGCGTCCAGCGCCTGCGGGTCCGCTTGCGGCGCGCGGAAGGCGAGCGAGACGTACGCCTGCTCGGCCGGCGCCTTCAGTTCGACGCGGCGGATGCCGCGCTGCGCCGGCTCGGTGCGCGGCTTGCGCGGCGGCACGGCGCGCGCGGGGATCGCGCCGTAGTACTTCTCGGCGAGGGCACGCACCTTCGCCACGTCCACGTCGCCGACCACCACCACGGCGGCGTTGGCCGGCACGTACCAGCGCTGGAAGAACGCGCGCGCATCCTCCGGCGTCATGGCGTCCAGGTCGCTCATCCAGCCCACCACCGGGCGGCGATAGGGCGAGGCGACGAACACCGCCGCGTTCTGCAACTCGCCCAGGCGGGCGCGCGGCTGGTCGTCGGTGCGCATGCGGCGCTCCTCCTTGACCACCTCCATCTCGCGGCGGAACTCGTCGTCCGGCCACTGGTTGTGGGCGAAGCGGTCCGACTCGAGCTTCATCACCTCCTCCAGCCGGTCGGCGGGGATCTGCTGGTAGTAGCCGGTGGCGTCGCGCGAGGTGAAGGCGTTCTCGCGCCCGCCCAGCGCCGCCACCCGGCGCGAGAACTCGCCGGGCTTGAGCAGGGCGCTGCCCTTGAACATCATGTGCTCCAGCACGTGGGCCACGCCGGAGCTGCCGTCCACCTCGTCCATCGAGCCCACGCGCACCCACAGCATCTGCACCGCCGTCGGGGCGCGCCGGTCGGGCAGCACGATCAGCGTCATGCCGTTCGCCAGCGTGAACTGCTGCGGCTTGACGGAAGCGGCGGGAAGAGCCGCTGGAGCCTGCGGGGCGGCGGGCGCCTGGGCCGACGCGGCCGGTGCCAGCAGCCCGGCCAGGGCTGCCAGCAACGCCACGCCGGCCGCGGCGCGGCGTGGCGAGGGGGGTCGTTTCATAGAATCCGTCGATTCTAGAAACGCCTCGAATGTTCAGTTTTTTCAAGAAGAAGCCGCCGGCCGAGACCCCCGCCGCGCCGCCGGCTGTCCCCGCCGAGGCCCCGCCTCCCGCCGCCGCCCCGGCGCCTGCACAGCGTTCCGCCTTCCGTCCTTCGAACTGGTTCGGCGGCAAGGCCCCCGAGCCCGCCGCCGCCCCTTCGCCCACGCCCCAGCCCGAAGCTGAACCGCCGGTGCAGGAGGCGCCGGTCGCAGCGCCTGCGCCAGTCGCCCCGCCCGCTGCCCCTGTGGCCGCATCCGCGGCCGCCACGACCGAGCGCCAGGGCTGGATGACCCGCCTGAAGAGCGGCCTGAAGAAGACCGGCAGCGGCATCCAGGCCGTGTTCGTCAACGCGCAGATCGACGACCAGCTCTACGAGGAACTGGAAGACGCCCTGCTGATGGCCGACACCGGCATCCCTGCCGCCGCGCACATCCTGCAGGACCTGAAGGACCGCGTCTGGCGCACCAGCGCCACCACGCCGCAGGCGGTGCGCACGCAGCTCGTCGAGGCGGTGGCCGCCGTGCTCGAGCCGCTGGAAAAGCCGCTGGAGGTGGGCCGCCACGTGCCCACCGTGATCATGGTCGCGGGCGTCAACGGCGCCGGCAAGACCACCTCCATCGGCAAGCTGACCAAGCACCTGGCCAACGAGGGCTGCACCGTGCTGCTGGCGGCGGCCGACACCTTCCGCGCCGCCGCGCGCGAGCAGCTCGCCGTGTGGGCCGACCGCAACCTGGTCGAGATCGTCAGCCAGCAGGGCGGCGACCCGGCCGCGGTCAGCTTCGATGCCGTCAACGCCGGCAAGGCGCGCGGCAAGGACGTGGTGCTGGTCGACACCGCCGGCCGCCTGCCGACGCAGCTGCACCTGATGGACGAGCTCAAGAAGATCAAGCGCGTCGTGGCCAAGGCCGACGGGACGGCGCCGCACGAGGTGCTGCTGGTCATCGACGGCAACACCGGCCAGAACGCGCTGGCCCAGGTGCAGGCCTTCGACGACGCGCTGGGCCTGACGGGCCTGGTCGTCACCAAGCTGGACGGCACCGCCAAGGGCGGCGTGCTGTGCGCCATCGCCCAGTGGGGGCAGCAGCGCCAGAGCGGCCCGGTGCCGGTCTACTTCATCGGCGTGGGCGAAAAGCTGGAGGACCTGGAGACCTTCGACGCGCGCGAATTCGCGCAGGCGCTGGTGGGCTGAGGGGCCGGCGGCCGCGCCCCTTCACAGGCAGGGTGCGACGGTCGCGGGCTCGTGTTGCACCGCGAGGCTCTCGTCGAGGTAGCGCATGTCCACGTCGCCCACGCGGATCACGTCGCGGTGGTGCAGCTGGCAGCGCTCGATGCGGCGCCCGTTGACGTGGGTGCCGTTGCTGCTGTCCAGGTCGCTGAGATAGACCCCTTCGTCGCGCAGCGAGATCAGCGCGTGGACGCGGCTGACCAGCGGCGCGTCCAGCGGCAGGTCGCTGCTGCGGGCGCGGCCGATGGTCATCCTCGGCCGGTCGAGTTCGATGATTTGACGTTCACCCCCGTGACGGGTGACGATCAGCTTGTGCATGGTGACCTGGCTCCCCCTGAAAGTCCCTGAACATGATCCGTGACAGCAGCGCCGCGCGTCGGCAGCGCCATGGACCGCATGGTCGGTCACCGCAAGGGGGCGGCGTGAGCGAAAAGTTGACGAAGTGTTGACTTTCGTTTCAATTTTCGAGGCCGCGTGAACTTTTGCCAGGGCCATGCCGGCAAGGAGACAGACACGATGACGACGCAGACCACCCCCTCCTGGACCACGGGCGAAGGCGCCCGGCGGATCGACGTGCTGCTGGCGCACTACGGCGAAAGCCACCGCCATCCGGTGAACGAGTTCATCCACGTGCTGGCCATCCCGGCGATCATGTTCAGCCTGGTCGGGCTGCTGTTCGCCCTGCACCCCTGGGCGGCCTACGCCTTCCTCGCCCTGAGCCTGGTGTACTACGTGCGCCTGCGCTCGCCGGTCTTCCTGGTGGTGATGGTGCTGTGGACGGCGCTGATCCTGGCGGCCGTGCACGCGCTGGGCGAGCGGGTGCTGCCGGTGTCGGCGGCCGTGTTCGTGGTGGCCTGGATCTTCCAGTTCATCGGCCACAAGGTCGAAGGGAAGAAACCTTCCTTCTTCGAGGACCTCCAATACCTCTACGTCGGCCCGCTGTTCGTTGCCGCGCTGGGGCTGAGGCGGCTGGGCATCCGCTGGTAGCGGGCCCGTCGCAGTGCCGGCCGGCACCGGATCAGAAAAACTATCAATTTCTTCATGGTCATTGGGAACTCCCGTTTTAGCACTCTCTCTAACCGAGTGCTAACATGAAATACCAACCAAGGAGCATCCCCGATATGACGAGTCTGTCTGGATCTTCCGCCAACCAGTTGGCCGTGGCCAACCCGTGGGCTGTCGTGCCCTCGCTCGGCAATCTGGACGCCTACATTTCCGCCGCCAACCGGCTCCCCCTGCTGACGCAGGAGGAGGAGCAGCGCTACGCGCGCCGGCTGCGCGACCACAACGACCTGGAGGCCGCCGGGGCGCTGGTGCTGTCGCACCTGCGGCTGGTGATCTCCATCTCCCGCCAGTACCTGGGCTACGGGCTGCCGCACGGCGACCTGATCCAGGAAGGCAACGTCGGCCTGATGAAGGCCGTCAAGCGCTTCGACCCGGACCAGGGCGTGCGCCTGGTGAGCTACGCCATCCACTGGATCAAGGCCGAGATCCACGAGTACATCCTGAAGAACTGGCGCATGGTGAAGGTGGCGACCACCAAGGCCCAGCGCAAGCTGTTCTTCAACCTGCGGTCGATGAAGCAGGGCTTCAAGGCCGAGGCGGCCGACGCCGACACGCACCGCGAGACGCTGAACACCGACGAGATCGGCGAGGTGGCGCGCCACCTGAACGTGAAGCCGGAGGAAGTGGTCGAGATGGAGACCCGCATGTCCGGCGGCGACGTGGTGCTGGACCCCTCCCCCTCGGACGACGGCGAGGAAGCCTATGGCCCGATCGCCTACCTGGCCGACGCCTCGCAGGAGCCGACGGCGCAACTGGAGTCGCGCCAGCGCGAGCGCCTGTCCACCGACGGCATCGCCACGGCCCTGGAGGCGCTGGACCCGCGCAGCCGCCGCATCGTCGAGGAGCGCTGGCTGAAGGTCAACGACGACGGCTCGGGCGGCATGACGCTGCACGAGCTGGCGGCGGACTACGGCGTCTCGGCCGAGCGCATCCGGCAGATCGAATCGGCCGCGATGAAGAAGATGAAGAAGGCGCTGGCCGAATACGCCTGAACGGCCCGCGCCCTGCTCTTCCGCGAACCCGGCTCCGGCCGGGTTTTCTTTTTTGTCCGGCGCGCCGGCTAGGGCAGCGAGCGCAGCGCGCGGCGCACGATGTAGCGGGTGGCGGGCGTGTCGCTCTCGCGCAGCCAGCGCGCCGCCAGTTCGCGCACCCAGGGGCCCTGGCCCTTGCTTGCGTCGTTGAGCCAGTTGGCCACGGAGTTCTGCACGTAGCGGCTGGCGTCCGCGCGCAGCGGCTCCAGCAGCGGCAGCGCGCGCCAGGGCTCGCGCTGCAGGACGGGGATCGGCGCGCACCACACGCCGCGCGGGCGGGTCAGCTCGGTGGCGAAACGGCGGATGTTCTCGTCGGCGTCGGCCGTCCAGGGCACGAGCCGGCCGATGGCCTCGTCGATGGCGGCGATCGCCGCATCGCGCACCGCCATCCAGGCGAACTCGCGCACGCCGAAATGCGGGTCGGCCGCAAAACGCCGCACGGCCGCCAGTTGCTGCGGCAGCGCCAGGCCGGAGATGCAGACCCAGTGCGTGGCCCAGCCGCGCGCGGCATCGCTCGGATGCGAGGCCAGCCGGTGGGCGACGGCGTCGCGCTCCGGATGCTCCGCAGCGAGGTCGTACAGCGCGCGGGCGATGTGGGTGTGGCGCTGCATGGGCTTGAAGGCATCCAGCATCGCCAGCGTGTCGGCCAGGCGCTCGTGCGCCGGATCCAGGCCGATGTCGGCCGCCACCCGGCGGGCCAGGCGGGGCGTGTCCAGCGCCAGGAACTCGTTGAGGTTGACGGTCTCCAGCCGTCCGTCGCTCAGCGCCTCGAGGACCTCGGGCGGGATGAGCGCGATGCGGAAGGCTCCCTTGCGCGCGCGCAGATGCTCGACCGACATGCCGCGCGCCGCCCGGCTCACCCGGCGGATGCCGCCAGCAGCGCCTTCACGTCGGCCAGCATCGCGTCCGCGCCGGCGCCGTAGCGCGCGTACAGGCGCAGGCGCCCTTCGGGGTCGTACACGTAGCTGGCGGCGGAGTGATCCATCGAGTAGCTGGTGGGCGTCTTGCCGTCCACCTTCTTGTAGTAGACCTTGTAGTCCTTGGCCATCGCGGCCAGTTCCTCGGGCGTGGGGATGAGGGCCACGAAGGCCGGGTCGAAGGCCTCCATGTAGGCCTTCATCACCTCCGGCGTGTCGCGCTCGGGATCGACGGTGACGAACACGACCTGCAGCCGCTCGCCCTCCGCACCCAGCTTGCGCTTGACTTCGGCCATCTCGGCCATGGTCGTCGGGCAGACGTCAGGGCACTGGGCGTAGCCGAAGAACAGCACCACCACTTTGCCGCGGAAGTCGGCCAGCGTGCGTTCCCGGCCCGAGGTGTCCTTCAGGCGGAAGTCGCGCGCATAGTCGGCGCCGGTGATGTCCACGCCGTTGAAGCTCGGCTTGGATTCGGTGCAGCCCGCCAGCGTCAGGCCGGCGAGCGAGGCAGCGCCGGCCCAGCCCGCCAGGGCGGCCATCGATCGGAGTGCGTCGCGCTTGTGCATGGGTCAGAGCAGGTAGTGGTCGACGAGCAATGCGGCGAACAGCACGCTCAGGTGGATCAGCGAGAAGCGGAAAGTCTTGCGCGCCAGCGCGTCGGAGTACGAGCGCCACAGCGCGAAGCCGTAGCCGCAGAAGCCCAGGCTCACGGCCGTTGCCACCGCCAGGTAGAACCAGCCGCTCATGCCGTAGATGAAGGGCAGCAGGCAGGCGGCGAACAGGATCAGCGTGTACAGCAGGATCTGCAGCCGGGTGAACTCGTTGCCGTGCGTCACCGGCAGCATCGGCAGCCCGGCCTTGCGGTAGTCCTCGACCCGGTACAGGGCCAGCGCCCAGAAGTGCGGCGGCGTCCAGAGAAAGATGATGAGGAAGAGGATGAAGGCCTCGGGTCCGACCTCGCCGGTCATCGCCGCCCAGCCCAGCACCGGCGGCATCGCGCCCGAGGCGCCGCCGATCACGATGTTCTGCGGCGTCAGCGGCTTGAGCACCACCGTGTAGATCACCGCGTAACCGACGAAGGTGGCGAAGGTCAGCCACATGGTCAGCGGGTTGACCGCGAACCACAGCAGCAGCGAGCCCGCCAGGCACAGCCCGGCAGAGAAGGTGAGCGTCTGCCGGTCGCTCAGCTCGCCGCGCGCGGTGGGCCGCCAGGCGGTGCGCTTCATGCGCGCGTCGATGCCCTTCTCGACCAGGCAGTTGAAGGCGGCCGCGGCGCCGGCCACCAGCCAGATGCCGAAGCAGGCGACGAAGGCGCGCCACACGTCGGCCATCGAGGGCACGCCCGGCACGGCCAACACCATGCCGATGAGCGCGCAGAAGACGATCAGCTGCACCACGCGCGGCTTGGTCAGCGCGTAGAACTGGCGCACCACGCTGGAGCGGGCTGCGGCCTGTGCGGACAGCGGCGTGCTCATCGCGCGGGTACCTCCTTCAGGACGACGGCCGGCTCATCCGCCGCGGCCGGCACGCCCTGGCGCCGGCTCTCGCACAGCGCCCAGGTCAGCACCACGGCCATGGCGGCGGCGCCGCCGGTGTGCAGCACCGCCGCGGCCAGCGGCCAGCCCAGCAGCACATTGCCCAGGCCCGTGGCCAGCTGCAGCGCCGCCAGCGCCGCCAGCCAGCGCCCCTGCGCCCGCAGCGCGGGCACACGCATCAGCCGCACGGCCGCCACAACCAGCACCGCCAGCACCACGTAGGCGACCAGCCGGTGCACGTAGTGGATGGCGGTGAGCGCTGCGAATTCGAGCGGCACGCCCTCGCGCGTGTGGCCGAGTTCGCGCCAGACCTGGAAGCCCTGCTCGAAGTTCATCGGCGGCCACCAGCTCCCCTGGCACTGCGGGAACTGGGTGCAGGCGAGCACCGCGTAGTTGGTGCTGACCCAGCCGCCCAACGCGATCTGCAGCACCAGCAGCGCCATGGCGGCCCACAGCAGGGTGCGCAGCCCGGCGCCGATCGACAGAGGTGCGCGGCCGGCGGCCGCCTGGCGGTAGCGCACAGCCTGGATGCACAGCAGCGCCAGCAGCAGCACGGCGCCCAGCAGGTGCAGCGTCACGATGGCCGGGTACAGCCGCCAGGTGACGGTGAGCGCCCCGAACGCCCCCTGGATGCACACCCACACCAGCGTGGCGGCAGGCCACCACGCGCTGATGGTGCCCCCAGGACCGGGCTGCGCCCGGCCCGCCCCCCGAGGGGGATGAGGAAGCTTGGGGCGGCCCGGCGTTTCCTCATGCGTGCCCTGCCCCCGCAGGACGGGCCTGGCACGCTGCCGGCGCCGCGCCCACCAGGTCAGGGCGGCCAGCGCCAGGATGAGCGCGCCGACGCCGGTGGCGAGGTAGCGGTGGACCATCTCCACCCAGGCCTTGGAATGGGTGACGGGGCCGGTGGGCTGCGCCGCCTGCGCCATGGCGATCTCGTGCCGGGCGCCCAGCGGGCTGGCGTTGCCGTAGCAGCCTGGCCAGTCCGGGCAGCCCAGGCCGGAATCGGTGAGCCGGGTGAAGGCGCCGAACAGCGTCAGGTCGAAGGTGAGGAACAGCGTCAGCACCGTCAGCGCGTGCAGCCGGCGGGCCGGCCCGCTGCCCGCGTTGCGGTGCCAGACCCAGAGCAGCGGCCCCAGCGCCAGCAGCGCGCCCACGCCGAGCAGCCAGGCGATGGGCGCGAGGTCGTACAGCGGCTGCGAGGTGTTCATCGGCCCGCGTTGTCCCAGGAGGAGGAAGCGCGCAGCAGGCGCTCCAGGTCGCGCTTGGCCTTGGCCGCGCCGGGCACGTCCATGCGCGCCGGGAAGCGCATCATCCAGTGGCCCATCGGGTCGACCACGAAGAAGTGCTCGGCCAGCGCATGCCCGGCCTGCGGCGCGAGCCATTGCGCGAGCTGCGCCGGGGGCACGCGCAGCACGGTGGCGTCGTGCAGGGCGTTGGCCAGGCGCTCGGGCACCGGCGCCTCGTCCGAGACCAGCCACACGCGGTCGAGGCGGCCCTTCTCGCGGCCCAGGCTCTCGCGCAACTGGCGCTGCAGGTACAGCTGCTGCTCGCACAGGGCATCGCAGGCGGCGTCGGCCACGGCGATCAGCAGCCACTGGCCCTTCAGGCTGCGCAGGTCCACCGCCGCGCCGTCGGGCGTGCGCGCGGTGACGGCGGGCAGCTCGCGCTGCGGATCGATCAGCTCGCCGTACACGCGGCGGCCTTCGGGGCGGATCACGTAGTAGGTGAAGTAGGAAGCGATGACCGGCGCCGCGCAGCACAGCAGCACGGCGATCATCTTCCAGCGGCCCAGCGCGGTGCGGCGCGCCTGCTCCTGCCCGCCGAGCGCCTCGCGCGGCGTGGGCATCGAATGCACGGTCAGGCCCAGCGGCTCGTCAGCGACGGCGGCGGGGAGCGATGAGTTGGAACCAGACATAGAGGATGACCAGCAGGCCGGCGAGGCCGAACCACTGGAAGGCATAGCCGTAGTGCTTTTCGATGCCGAGCGCCGGGGGCGGCCAGTCGCGCTGCAGGCCTTCCGAGGCGGGCCCGATCTGCTGGAGCGACACCTCGGTGCGCAGCGGCAGGCCGGTTTCGGTGCGGAAGGCCGCGAGGTCCAGATTCTGCCGGATGCGCGACACCGCTGCGTCAGCAGCCTTGGTGGGCCCGGGGTCGGCCGTGGCGGCCGGTTGGGCGGGCAGATCGGCGCCCAGTTGCAGGAGCTGCGACGGCGGCGGCTCGATGCGCGCCTGCACGTCCACCAGGCCGGTGGGGGTGTCCACCGGCGGGAGCTGCGTGCGGTCCACGAAGTTGCGCTGCACCCAGCCGCGCTGGACCATCACCGCCTGCTCGGTGCCCTCCAGCGCCAGCGGGGTGAGCACGTAGAAGCCCGCCACGCCGTGCATCTGCCGGTTGTCCAGGTAGACCGTCTGCGCCGGCAGCCACAGCCCGCGCAGGTGCACAGTGCGGTGCATCTCGGTGGCCGGCTGCTCGATGGACAGGAAGGTCTCCATGTCCAGCGGCGGATAGTCCTTCTGGGCCTCGATGCCGGCCTGCAGCGCCTCCTTGTAGGCTGCGCGCGAGAGCTGCCAGCGCCCCAGCGACAGGGTCAGCGCGATCATCGCCAGCGTGGCGAGCGTGACCAGCCAGAAACGCAGCGGGCTGCGCCGGGGCCGGCCCGGTTCTTCGAGCACGACGGGCTTCATGGACGGGTGGGGCAGCGGCGGCGCCGCAGCGCCGCGAGGCGGATAATCGGATTCATGAAATACATCGTGGCCCTGGCCTTCGTGGGCATCCTGGCCAGCCTGGGCGGGGCGCTCTACTTCATGCTGCGGGACGGCCGAGACGGCCGGGCCAAGACGGGCGGCATGGTGCGCGCGCTGACGGTTCGGATCGGCCTGTCGGTGCTTTTGTTCCTGTGCATCCTGCTGGCCTGGAAGCTCGGCTACATCCAGCCAGGGGGCCTGCCGGTCGGCCACTGAGGCCAGCTGCCGCGGCCCGGCGGCCGCGCCCCAAGTAAAAAAGCGCCTTGCGGCGCTTTTTTGTTGCCGGGTCATCCTGCGTCGTGGCCTTACATCCAGTAGACCAGGATGTACAGGCCCAGCCAGACCACGTCCACGAAGTGCCAGTACCAGGCCGCGCCCTCGAAGCCGAAGTGGCGCTCGGGCGTGAAGTGGCCGCGCATCAGCCGCAGGGTGATGAACAGCAGCATCAGCATGCCGATGAACACGTGCAGGCCGTGGAAGCCGGTCAGCATGAAGAAGGTCGAGCCGTAGGCGCCGGAGCTGAGCTTGAGGTTCAGCTCGGTGTAGAGGTGGAAGTACTCGTAGCCCTGCACGCACAGGAAGACGAAGCCCAGCAGCACCGTCAGCCACATGAAGCGGATGCACTGCGCACGGTGGTCGGCGCGCAGCGCATGGTGGGCGATGGTCAGCGTCACGCCGGAGGTCAGCAGCAGCGCGGTGTTGATGGTGGGCAGCCAGAACGGGCCCACGGTCTGGAAGGGCTCGACGATGCCGGCCGGCGAACCGGTGGCGCCGGCCTGCACGGTGGGCCACACGGCCTTGAAGTCGGGCCACAGCAGCGCGTTGTCCAGGCTGCCCAGCGCCGGCAGCGAGTGGGTGCGGGTCCACCACAGCGCCGTGAAGAAGGCGCCGAAGAACATCACCTCCGAGAAGATGAACCAGCTCATGCTCCAGCGGTAGGACAGGTCGATCTTGTGGCCGTACCGGCCGCCCTCGCTCTCGCGCACGGCATCGCCGAACCACTGGTAGAGCACCATCCACCACCACAGCAGGCCGAAGGCCAGCGAATACGCGCCCCAGGTGTGGCCGTTGATCCACTGGGCCGCGCCGAGGATGACGAAGAACAGGCCGATGGCCGCCATGACCGGATGCCGCGAGGGGCCGGGCACGAAGTAGTAGGGCGTGGCGCCGTGGGTGGTCGAACTCATTTCAGCTCCTGGGGCTTTCTCTTCTCTTCTTGACTCTCGATCGATCGATACGGGCTCGCATGCGGCTGGCGGCGTTCATGCCACGGCGAGCTTCACCAGCGCGATCAGCACGCCGATGAACAACAGCACCGCCACGAAGCCCACCGCGACGATGTGCAGCGGCGACAGGCGGGCGATGTCCTTCTGGTATTCGCTGTTCTTGCGCACGCCGAAGAAACCCCAGCCGACGGCCTTGAAGGTCTGCCAGAGCGAGGACCGGCTGCTCATGAGCGCGGCTCCGTCGCCGTCGAGGCGGCTGCCGTGGGCGCCGGCGGCGTCCTGCCGCCCACCTCGAAGAAGGTGTACGACAGGGTGATCGTCTTCACGTCCTTCGAGATCTTCGGATCGATCACGAAGGCGACCGGCCATTCCTTCTTCTCGCCGGCGTCCAGCGTGTACTGGTTGAAGCAGAAGCACTCCAGCTTGTTGAAGTACGGCGCTGCCTGCTGCGGCGCGTAGCTGGGGATGGCCTGCGCGGCCATGCGGCGGTTCTGCGTGTTCTGGAACTCGTACATCACCGTGTGCAGTTCGCCGGGATGAACTTCCATCGAGCGCTGCGCAGGATGGAACTCCCACAGGCCGCGCGCGTTGGCGTCGAACTCGACGGTGATGGTGCGCGAGGTGTCCACCTGCGTGTTGGCCGGCACGCGCACGTCGGCGCCGCCCTTGGCCCCGCCGGGCACCTGCAACTCCGACAGCGACAGGATGTTGATGCCCGTGACCTCGCAGATGGCGCGGTACAGCGGCACCAGCGCGTAGCCGAAGGCGAACATGCCGGCCGCGACGACGGCCAGCTTGCCCACCATGCGGGCGTTCTCGCGGCGAAGACGGGTACCGAGGCCCATGTACTCAGCGCCCCAGCCAGACCATGCGCACCACGAAGCCGACGAAGAACACCAGCGCGATGGTGGCCAGCGTCAGCCCCATCTTCCGGTTGGCCTTCTTCTGTTCGGGCGTCATCGGCATGTCGTGCGGACCGTTCCCGGGCTCAGCCGATCACCTTGGTCGCGGTGGCGTCCAGGCGCGGCGGGTTCTCGAAGGTGTGGAAGGGCGCCGGAGAGGGCACTTCCCACTCCAGGCCTTCCGCGGCTTCCCAGGGCTTCTGGGGGGCGGGCTCGCCCTTGCCGCGCATGCACGGCAGCACGATGAACAGGAAGAAGTAGACCTGCGCCAGGCCGAAGGCGAAGCCGCCGATCGAGGCGATCGCGTTGAAGTCGGCGAACTGCATCGGGTAGTCGGCGTAGCGGCGGGGCATGCCGGCCAGGCCCAGGAAGTGCATCGGGAAGAAGGTGACGTTGAAGGAGATCAGCGACCACCAGAAGTGCACCTTGCCGCGCCACTCGTTGTACATGACGCCGGTCCACTTGGGCATCCAGTAGTACACGCCCGCGAACATGGCGTAGAGCGAGCCGGCCACCAGCACGTAGTGGAAGTGGGCCACGACGTAGTAGGTGTCCTGCAGCTGGATGTCCACCGGCGCGACGGCCAGGATCAGGCCGGTGAAGCCGCCCATGGTGAACACGAAGATGAAGCCGACCGCGAACAGCATCGGCGTCTCGAAGGTCATCGAGCCCTGCCACATGGTGGCGATCCAGTTGAAGATCTTCACCGCCGTGGGCACCGCGATCAGCATGGTCGCGTACATGAAGAACAGCTGGCCCGTCACCGGCATGCCGGTGGTGAACATGTGGTGCGCCCACACGATGAAGCTCAGGATCGCGATCGACGCGGTGGCGTACACCATCGAGGCGTAGCCGAACAGCTTCTTGCGGGCGAAGGCCGGCACCACCTGGCTGACGATGCCGAAGGCCGGCAGGATCATGATGTAGACCTCGGGGTGGCCGAAGAACCAGAAGATGTGCTGGTACATCACCGGGTCGCCGCCGCCGGCGGGGTTGAAGAAGTGCGTGCCGAGGTGGCGGTCGGTCAGCGTCATGGTGATGGCGCCGGCCAGCACGGGCATCACCGCGATCAGCAGGTAGGCGGTGATCAGCCAGGTCCAGCAGAACATCGGCATCTTCATCAGCGTCATGCCGGGGGCGCGCATGTTGAGGATGGTGACGATGATGTTGATCGAGCCCATGATGGACGACGCGCCCAGGATGTGCATCGCGAAGATGCCGGCATCCATCGAGGGGCCCATCTGCAGGGTCAGCGGCGCGTAGAGCGTCCAGCCCGCGGCGGGGGCGCCGCCGGGCATGAAGAACGAGGCCACGAGCATGATGGCCGCGGGGATCATCAGCCAGAAGCTGAAGTTGTTCATCCGCGCGAAGGCCATGTCGCTGGCGCCGATCTGCAGCGGGATCATCCAGTTCGCGAAGCCCACGAAGGCCGGCATGATGGCGCCGAACACCATGATCAGGCCGTGCATGGTGGTGAACTGGTTGAACAGCTCGGGGTTGACCAGCTGCAGGCCGGGCTGGAACAGCTCGGCGCGGATCAGCATCGCCAGCAGGCCGCCGATCATCAGCATGGTGAAGCTGAACAGCAGGTACAGCGTGCCGATGTCCTTGTGATTGGTGGCGAACACCCAGCGGCGCCAGCCGGTGGGTGCATGGTGGTCGTGGTGGTCGTCGTGCGCGTGACCGCCGGGGGCGGCGTGACCGTGGGGATCGAGGACTGCGCTCATGGGTCTCTTCCTTGCTCTATCTCGTCACCGCGGCTTACTTGCCGCGCTCGGCCAGCACCTCGGCCGGCTGCACGATCTGGCCCGTCTTGTTGGACCAGCTGTTCTTGGTGTAGCTGGCCACGGCCGCCAGGTCGGTGTCGCTCAGCTGCTTCCAGGAGGGCATGGCGCCGTTGTTCTGGCCGTTGAGCAGCACGTGGATCTGCTTGGTGTGGTCGGCGTCCAGCACCACCTGCGAGCCGTCCAGCGGCTTGATCGGGCCGGCGCCCTTGCCGTTGGCCTGGTGGCAGGCCGCGCAGTTGGCGGCATAGACCTTCTCGCCGCGGGCCAGCAGGTCGGGCAGCGTCCAGACCTTGTTCGGGTCGTCCTGCTTGGCGGCGGCTTCCTTCTTCTTCTGGTCGACCCAGGCGGTGTAGTCGGCCGCGGACACCACCTTCACGTGGATCGGCATGTAGGCGTGCTCCTTGCCGCACAGCTCCTGGCACTGGCCGTAGAAGTCGCCGGTCTGCTCGGCGCGGAACCAGGTGTCGCGCACGAAGCCGGGGATGGCGTCCTGCTTGATGCCGAACTGCGGCACCGCGAAGGCGTGGATCACGTCGTTGGCGGTGGTGATGATGCGGATCTTCTGCTTCTCGGGCACCACCAGCGGGTTGTCAACCGCCAGCAGGTAGTTGTCGGGCACCTCGCCGCGCGCGCCTTCGTCGGACAGGCGGCGATGCTCGGGCAGCAGCGTGGAGATGAAGGACAGGCCCTCGCCCTCGCCCTTGAGGTAGTCGTAGCCCCACTTCCACTGGTAGCCGGTCACCTTGATGGTGAGGTCGGCATTGGTGGTGTCCTTCTGCGCCACCAGCAGCTTGGTGGCCGGCAGCGCCATCAGGATCACGATGATGAAGGGGACGATGGTCCAGACGACTTCCACCACCACCGATTCGTGGAAGTTGGCGGCCTTGTGGCCCACCGACTTGCGGTGCTTCCAGATCGAATAGAACATGACCGAGAACACGCCGATGAAGATCACCGTGCACAGGATCATCAGGCCCCAGTGCAGCGTGTACTGCTCCTGGGACACCTTGGTCACGCCCACCGGAAGATTGAGCTGGCGCACGGCCGGGCCGCCGGGCAGGTCGTTGACTGCATGCGCCGCGCCGCTGAATGCCGCGCCGGCCGCCAGCAGCAGGCCCGCCGGCTTGGTCCAAATGCTCTTCATCGTGTTCACTTGTTCAATGCTTCCAAACTGATTCCACCGGCCTTGTCTCCCCGCCGGCCCTGCGCGCCTCAGGCGCCGCGCAGTGCCATGCGGATCTCCCTCGCCAGCGCCGGCCGCAACTCGGGCCGCACGTAGCGGCCCACCCGCACCGCGCACCCCGGACCCGACAGCTCGATGAGCGAACGGTCGCCGGCCTGGGGTTCGATGCGGACCTGGTGCGAAAGAAATTCGGTGCGCTCGCAGCTGCCGCCGTTTTCGAGCTCGACGACCAGCCGGCCTTCCTGCAGGGCGATGCGTTCGCCGTCGGTGGCATGGCGGGCGTAGAAGAGGAAGGCCACGCCGACCGCCGCCAGCTCCAGCCAGGCGAAGGGCAGCACGAGGCGTGCGCCGCGAACCCAGAAGCCGAAGCCGATGGCCAGCGACACCACGCACAACGACGCGTACAGCCAGCCCAGCTGGCTCGGCGTGATCGAGCAGTTGCGCTTCAGGAACCAGTGGATGGTCTGGCCCGAAACGGTGGCGAAGCGGAACACGGGATTCGGCACGTACGAGTTCAGCGGATCGATGGGGCGCGCAGGGCCGGACGCACAAGCACAACACGGGCATGCGGCAGGCTCTGGTCGGGGGACCATCCCCCGGGGTACACGCAACGAATCATTGTAGCGTGGGCATCGTGAGCGTCTTCGCTCAGCCGGGCCGGTTGCGCCCGAGCATGGCGCGCAGATCGTCCAATGGCACGGCGGTCTCGCCAGCCACCCTGGCGCGCGGGACCGGCCGGAAGGCATGGCCGTAGACGACCTCGAAGGTCATGGCGATGCGGCCGTCGTGCTCGCCGGGCACGGCCAGGCCGGCCAGGGCATTGAGCAATGCGCGCTTCCAATGCCGGCCGCGCAAGGTGCCGAAGCGCGCGGGATGCAGGTTGCGGCCCAGCGTGCGCAGCTCGGCCAGCGCCGCCTCGGGCGTGGACCAGGTCAGCACGATGCGCTCCATGTCCATCACCGGCTCGGCGAAGCCGGCGTGGACCAGCATGTCGCCCCAGTCGTGCATGTCGGTGAACTCGTGGCCCGCCGGCGGCCAGCCCAGGCACGCGTACAGCGCGCGCAGCTCGCGCACGGTGTCGGGGCCGAGGCAGGAGAACATCAGGAAGCCGTCGACGGCGACCAGGCGGTGCCAGCGGGCGATCAGCGCCTCGGGGTCGGCCTCGGCATGCAGGGCCATGTTGGCCCACAGCAGGTCGACGCCGGACGCCGGCGGCGGCGCGAACAGGTCGCCGCCGCGCCAGCGGCGCGCGCTCCACCAGGGCGCGGCCAGGGCCTGCGCCGTCGCCGGCTGCAGCGCGAGCGCCGGCTCGATCACGTGGCGCTGCGCCTGCGGGTAGCGCGCCGCCACGCGCGCATGCGCCTGCAGCCCGCCGCGCAGGGGCGACCAGTCGGCCCAGCGCGCGGGGCGCGCGGTGATCCACTGCAGCCGCTCCTCCATGCGCCGGCCCACCTCCTCGTGCAGCCATGGCGATGCGGGCCCGGGCGCCAGCCGCGCCCATCGGGCCGCGGCCACGGGGTCGATGGTCGGCGGGCGACGGTCGGATTCGGCAGGCATGGGCAATAACGCACGAAGGCGGCCGCGTCCTCCCCGCTGCGGGGCGTGCGGCCTGGCCAAGGCGCGCCAGTATAGGAAGCCATGTCCATCCCTTCCGCCGCGCGCGGGCTGCTGCGCCGCGGCCTCGATGCCCTGCCCAGCCAGTGCGCCCTGTGCCGCGCCTGGCCCGGGCGCCCGCTGTGCGGGGCCTGCGTGGCCCGCTTCGCGCCGGCCGTGCCGCGCTGCCGCGGCTGCGCGCTGCGCGTGCCCGCCGGCGTGGCGCGCTGCGGCGGCTGTCTGCGGCATCCCGGCGCGCTCGACACCTGCCTGGCCGCCTGCGACTACGTGTGGCCGTGGCCGGACTGCATCGGGCGCTTCAAGTTCCAGGGCGAGCCGGGCTGGGCTGCTCCCCTGTGCGCGCTGATGCGCGCCGTCCCCGGCGCCGACGCGCTGCTGTCGCAGGCCGACCGGGTGCTGCCCATGCCGCTGTTCCCGCGGCGCCTGCGCGAGCGCGGCTTCAACCAGGCGCTGGAGCTGGCGCGCCGGCTGGCCCCGGAGCGCTGCGACGCCGCCCTGCTGCTGCGGCTGCGCGACACGCCGCCGCAAAGCGGCCTGACGCGCGCGCAGCGCCTGCGCAACCTGCACGGCGCCTTCGCCGTAGAGCCGCTGCGCGCCGGCCTCGTGCGCAGCCGCCGCGTACTGCTGGTGGACGACGTGATGACCACCGGCGCCTCGCTGACCGCCGCCGCGCAGGCGCTGCGCGAAGCCGGTGCGGCGCAGGTGGATGCGCTGGTGCTGGCACGCACGCCCGCCCCGCCTTGACTCGCTATGCTCTGCCGATGTTCCACATCGTCCTGGTGGAGCCGGAGATTCCCCCCAACACCGGCAACGTGATCCGCCTGGCGGCCAACACCGGCTGCGACCTGCACCTGATCGAGCCCCTGGGCTTCTCGATGGACGACCGGCTGCTGCGCCGCGCCGGGCTGGACTACCACGAGTACGCCGAGGTGCGCCGCCACGCGGACTGGGACGCCTTCCTCGCCGCCTGCCGCCCCGCGCCCGACCGCCTGTTCGGCCTGAGCACGCGCGGCACCGGCAGCGTGCACGGCACCGCCTTCCGGCCCGGCGACTGGCTGGTCTTCGGCGCCGAGACACGCGGCCTGGCGCCCGCGCTGCGCGAGCGCTTCGCGCCGGCGCAACTGCTGCGCCTGCCGATGCGGCCCGGGCAGCGCAGCCTCAACCTGTCGAACGCGGTGGCGGTGACGGTGTTCGAGGCCTGGCGCCAGAACGGCTTCGGCGGCGCCGCTCAGGGATAGCGCCGCACCACCGATTCCGCGACGCAGGCCGGCTTGGAGGCGCCCTCCAGCTCGATGGTGGTCTGCCACACCATCTGCACGCCGCCGTGGTCGTCGATCGGCTCGCTGGACAACAGCTTCATGTGGCCGCGCACCCGGCTGCCCACCGGCACCGGCGACATGAAGCGCACGCGGTTCAGGCCGTAGTTCACGCCCATGCGCGACTCGACCACCTCGACGCCGGCCTCGAAGATCTTCGGCAGCAGCGACAGCGTGAGGAAGCCGTGCGCGATCGGCGCGCCGAAGGGGCCGGCCTTGGCGCGCTCGACGTCCACGTGGATCCACTGGTGGTCGCCGGTGGCCTCGGCGAACTGGTTCACCTGGGCCTGGGTGATGGTGAGCCAGTCGCTGGTGGCGACGTCCTGGCCGACGCAGGCGGCCAGGTCCTGAAGGGTCTGGAAGGTCTTCTTGGTCATGCGGCGGATTCTGTCGCGCCGGCGGCGTCCGCCATGTCGGCGCCGGGACAGCCCCGCTCCAGGGAAACCCTCAATCCAGCCAGGCCGTGAGCGGCGCCCACTGCGCCAGGTCGCGCTCCACCCGGCCCGGCGCGATGTCGAACAGCGTGAGCCCGCGCGCCGCCAGCTGCACGTAAAGCTGCGTGTCGCGCAGCTCGGCGACCACCGGCACGCTCAGTTGCGCCTCGAACTCGCGCAGACGCTGCGCCGCCAGCGTGCGGCCGTCCACCCGCATGCCGACCAGGCCGACGCGGGTCTTCGTGCCTGCGATGCGCTCGCTCAGGCGGTCGAGGAAGTCGCGCGCGGCGTAGATGTCGAACAGGCTGGGCTGCAGCGGCACGATGACGCGGTCGGCCAGGGCCAGCAGCTCCTTCAGGCGCTTGCCGTGCAGGCCGGCGGGCGAGTCCAGCACGGCGTGGGTGGTGCCCGGCGGCGGCTTGAGCAGCGCGCCGTCGCCGTCCGTGGCCCAGCCGCGGATGGGCGCGGCCTGCGCCGGCCGCAGGCCCAGCCACAGCCGCGAGGACTGCTGCCGGTCGGTGTCGCCCAGCATCACCGCGTGCCCCTGGCGCGCGTAGTAGCCCGCGATGTTCGTCGCGAGGGTGGACTTGCCCGCGCCTCCCTTCGGATTGGCGACCAGAACGACCGGCATGCGCAGTTCTCCAGACGGTGTGAACGACAGGCGCGATGGTAGAGGCAGGGCATGACACCCTGCCCGGCGGGGGTCAGCGGGAGGCGGCGGCCGGTGCGTCCGGCACGCTTTCCTCCGGCGGCGCCGCGTCGGCCCCCTGGGTGACGCGCGCCACCGCCAACATCCACAGCAGCACCACCGCCAGCAGGAGACTGTCCTGCACCCAGCCGCGGCGGTCCAGCGCGTCGCCCCAGAAGGCCAGCACGATCAGCACCGCCACCAGGTGGGCGCAGAAGGCGGGCAGCGAGGCGCGGCCCAGCATCTCCAGCCACCGCATGCGCGGCAGCGCCCGGGCTAGGGCCGGGCCGAAGCGCACCGCCAGCATGCCCAGGGCGATCAGGTCCAGCAGGCGCAGCGGGCCGAGCTGCCACTTGTCGACCAGCAGGTTCAGTTGCATGTTGCCGCCGAAGGGTGCCTGGCCGTGCTCGCCGAAATGCCGCCAGGCGAAGCCCGCCAGCGCGACCGCCGCGGCCGGCAGCACCACCGGCCAGCCCAGGCGCAGCGGCGGCGCGTCGGGTGCGCCGCGCTGCGCGCCCAGCCACAGGCCGGTGAACCAGAGGAACTGCCAGGCGAAGGCATTGAAGGCGCCCATCTCGTGGAAAGGCACGGGGATGCGCGTGAACGCCACGGCCAGGCCGTACAGCCGCTCGCTCAGGCCGAACTGCGCCAGCGCCCAGAGCGCGCCGCTGGCCAACAGCACGCCGGCCCAGCCGTGGCGCAGCGCGTAGGCCAGCACCCACGGGCTCATCAGCATGAAGAAGATGTACATGGGCAGGATGTCCAGCAGCGCCGGCTCGTAGACCAGCAGCAGGCCCCAGAGGAAGCCCTCGCGCGGCTGGGCGAGGTAGAACGAGAGCAGGTTGCGCACCGCCGGCGGCTCCACCCGCAGGCCGACGGCGGCGATGGCGGTGAAGAGGAACAGCAGCAGCGCCGCGTGGCACAGATAGATCTTCAGGGCCCGGCGCCAGAAGGCGCGGCGCATCGTCTCCACGCCGTCCCGGCGGGCGTAACGGCTGTAGACCAGCCCGGTCATGAAGGCCGACAGCAGCACGAAGCCCTCGGCCGCCGAGACCCAGCCGAAGGGCTGGCCCAGCGGGTCGGTGAAGCGGGTCGGCAGGTGGGTGACGGTCATCAGCACGAGCATCAGCCCGCGCAGCGCGTCGATTTCCCAATGGCGTTTCATGCGTGACAGCAGGGGGCGTCGGCGTTTCACCCCCGGCGGCCGGCACGACGAAAAGCGGATTCTAGGAGGCCGGATGAAGCGCCTTGCGGATCGGCTACCCTGCGGACCCTGTCCAAGAGGAGGCACCAGGAAAGTGACCCGACCCATCCAGACAACGACAAGAATGACGCTGCCGGCCTGGGCGCTGGCGGTCGCGGGATTCGCCGCCGGCCCGGCGCTGGCGCTGCAGATCACCAGCCTCACGCCGCAGGGCGAGGTCTCGCGCGTACGCCAGGTGGTGGCCAGCTTCGACCAGGCGGCCGTCAACTTCGGCGACCCGAAGGCGCCCGCCCCGCTCGCCGTGAGCTGCAGCGACGCGCAGGCCGGCAAGGGCACCGGGCGCTGGACCTCCGACAAGCGCTGGGTCTTCGACTTCGAGAACGACCTGCCGCCGGGCGTGCGCTGCACGGTCACGCGGGTGCCGGGCTTCAAGCCGGCGTCCGGGGCGGAACTGACCGGCCCCGCCAGCTACCGCTTCAACACCGGCGGCCCCTTCGTGCGCAGCCACTGGCCGAGCTACGGGAAGATCGACGAGGAGCAGATGTTCCTGCTGCAGCTCAACGGCCCGGCGACGCCGGAGAGCGTGCAGGCGAACATGTGGTGCGCGGCCGACGGGGTGGGCGAGCGCATCCCCGTGAAGCCGGTCACCGGCGAGCAGCGCGATGCCCTGCTCAAGGCCCGCGGCTACGAGCAGGCCGCGAAGAAGGAGCCGCTGCGCTTCCTCACGCTGCAGTGCAACCGCACCCTCACGCCGGGCGGCCGCGTGCAACTGGTCTACGGCAAGGGCGTGGCGACGCCCTCGGGCATCGCCAACAACGTCGAGCGGCGCCTGTCCTTCGAGGTGCGCGAGCCCTTCGCGGCGAGCTTCAGCTGCGAGCGCGAGAACGCGCAGGCCGCCTGCCTGCCGCTCAAGCCCATGCAGCTTCGCTTCAATGCGCCCGTCACGCGCGCGCTGGCGGCGAAGATCGTCGCCAAGGGCGGCGGGCAGACCGTCAGGCCGCGCTTCGAGGACGAGAACGCGAGCGAGGACGCGGTGGTCGATTCGGTGACGCTGCCCCCACCCTTCCCCGAACAGACGCCCTTCACCATCGAGCTGCCCTCGGGCTTCGAGGACGCCTCGGGCCGCACGCTGGCCGAGCCCGGCAGCTTCCCGCTGCAGACCGCCACCGGCGCGATGCCGCCGCTGGCCAAGTTCGCCGCCTCGCCCTTCGGCGTGGTCGAGCGCCTGGCCGAGCCCGATGGCGTGGCGATGATGCCGGTAACGGTGCGCCGCGTGGAGCCCGCCCTGCAGGTGCACGCCCTCACGCCCGGCAAGGTGAGCGACCTGAACCCGCAGACCGACGCCGAGATCATCGCGTGGTTCCGCAAGGTCCGGCGCTACGACGGCTACACCGTGTCGCGCGCCGCCGCCGGCCGGGACAGCAAGGTGCCGCTGCCGCCGGTCATCGACCGCAACGAGCGCGAGTACGTGCAGACGCGCATGGTCTCGCTGGTGGGCAGCCAGCCCGGCGCGAAGACGCTGGACATGCCCAAGGCCGGCAGCGACCCGCGCCCCTTCGAGGTGGTGGGCATCCCGCTCACGCCCGGCTTCCACGTGCTGGAGATCGCCTCGGGCAAGCTGGGCGACGCGCTGCTGGACGAGCGCTACGGCGCCGGCCGCACGATGTACGTGCGCACCACCGCGCTGGCGACCAACCTGGCGGTGCACTTCAAGCTGGGCCGCGAGAACGCGCTGGCCTGGGTGACCACACTGGACAAGGGCAAGCCGGTGGCGAACGCCGCCGTGCGCGTCTCGGACTGCCGCGGCAAGGAGGTGGCGACGGCGCGCACCGACGCCAACGGCCTGGCGCAGCTCGCGGGCGTGCCGCCGCAGCCGCCCAACTGCTCCGGCGAGGACGACTACCACGAGCCGGCCTACTTCGTCAGCGCGCGCGCCAGGGACGACGAGGGCGTGGAAGACCTGGCCTTCGTGTGGAGCGACTGGCAGCGCGGCATCGAGCCGTGGCGCTTCAACGCGCCCACCAGCCAGGACGTGGAGGCCGACGTGGTGGCCCACACCGTGCTCGACCGCCCGCTGCTGCGCGCCGGCGAGACGGTGTCGATGAAGCACCTGATCCGCACGCAGACGGCGCAGGGCTTCGGCCTGCCTTCCTCGCAGCCGGGCAAGCTGGTCATCACCCACGTGGGCAGCGGCCAGGAGTTCACCCAGCCGCTGGCCTGGCGCAAGACGGCCACCGGCGGCCTGAGCGCGGAGAACAGCTTCCACATCCCGCCCGCAGCCAAGCTGGGCGTCTACCAGATCGAGCTGCGCACGGCCGGCAACGGCAAGCGCAACGGGGACGAGGATGACGAGGACCGCGGCGGCCGCAGCTTCCAGACCGGCCAGTTCCGCGTCGAGGAATTCCGCCTGCCGGTGCTGGAGGGCCGCGTCGGCCCGGCCGACAAGAAGCCGCTGGTGGCGGTGGCGAGCGTGCCGACCGAAGTGCAGGTGAACTACGTCTCGGGCGGCGCGGCGGCCAACCTGCCGGTGCGCGTGTCGGCCATGGTGCGCGGCAAGGACCTGGGCTGGGCCGACTACGACGGCTTCAGCTTCTCGCCGCCGCGCCGCGACGAGGATGCCGCCTCCGCCGCCGGCGAGGAGGAGCCCGAGGCCGCGCAGGACACGCGCGTCATCGCCGACAAGCTGCCCGTCACGCTGGACCGCGAGGGCGCCGGCCGCGTCACCATCGACAAGGTGCCGAAGGTGCGGGCCACGCCGCGCGAACTGCTGATCGAGGCCACCTACTCCGACCCCAACGGCGAGGTGCAGACGATCCGCAGCGTGCAGACGCTGTGGCCGGCCGCCGTGGTCGCCGGGCTGAAGACCGAGAACTGGATCTCGGTGGACCGCAAGCTGAAGTTCCAGGCGCTGGCGCTGGACCTCGCGGGCAAGCCGCAGGCCGGCGCGAAGCTGGAGGTGAGCGCCGTCGCGCGCATCACCACCACCAGCCGCAAGCGCATGGTGGGCGGCTTCTACACCTACGACAACAAGACCGAGACCAGGCCGCTGGGCGTGGTGTGCAGCGGCAGCAGCGACGCGCGCGGCCTGCTGCTGTGCGAATCGCAGCTCAAGGAGGCGGGCCAGGTCGAGCTGGTCGCCACCGCCACCGACGGCGAGGGCCGCAAGAGCCAGGCCGCCAGCACCGTGTGGGTGACCAAGCAGGGCGAGCTGTGGTTCGGCGGCGAGGACCACGACCGCATCGACGTGCTGCCCGAGAAGAAGAGCTACCAGCCCGGCGAGGTGGCGAAGTTCCAGGTGCGCAGCCCCTTCCGCCATGCCACCGCGCTGGTGGCGGTGGAGCGCGAGGGCATCGTCGAGACGCACGTGGTGCAGCTCAATGGGCAGGACCCGACGGTCAGCCTGGAGGTCAAGCCCGAGTGGGGCCCCAACGCGTATGTCAGCGTGCTGGCGCTGCGCGGGCGGCTGCGCGAGGTGCCGTGGTACTCCTTCTTCACCTGGGGCTGGAAGGCGCCGCGCGAGTGGTGGACGGCCTTCTGGGTCGAGGGCAGGGAATACGTGGCCCCCACCGCGATGGTGGACCTGAGCAAGCCGGCCTACCGCTTCGGCATGGCCGAGATCCGCGTCGGCACGCAGGCGCACCAGATCGACGTGAAGGTCGCCACCGACCAGCCCAGCTACACCGTGCGCGGCAAGGCGCTGGTGACCATCAGCGCCAAGCTGCCCGACGGCAAGCCCGCCGCCGGCGCCGAGGTGGCGCTGGCCGCAGTGGACCAGGCGCTGCTGGAACTGCTGCCCAACACGAGCTGGAACCTGCTCGAAGCCATGATGCAGCGGCGCAGCTGGGGCGTCTCGACCTCCACCGCGCAGATGGAGATCGTCGGCCGCCGCCACTACGGCAAGAAGGCCGTGCCCGCCGGCGGCGGCGGCGGCAAAGGTGCCACGCGCGAACTGCTGGACACGCTGCTGCTGTGGAACCCGAAGGTGGTGCTCGACGCCAACGGCCAGGCGCAGGTGACGGTGCCGCTGAACGACGCGCTCACCACCTTCCGCATCGTCGCGGTGGCCGACGCCGGCACGGGCCTGTTCGGCACCGGCGAGGCGCGCATCCAGAGCACGCAGGACCTGCAGATCATCAGCGGCCTGCCGCCGCTGGTGCGCGAGGACGACCAGTTCCGCGCCCAGCTCACGCTGCGCAACACCACGGCCAAGGCGATGAAGGTGGAGGTGGCGCCGCGCGCTACGCTGCTGACGCTGGAGCCGAAGACGGTGGAGATCCCGCCGAACGAGGCGCGCGAGGTGGCCTGGGACGTGACGGCGCCGGCGCAGCTCGGCCAGACGCGCGCCGAGGCGATCCTGTGGGAGATCGAGGCGAAGGACCAGGCCGGCGGCGCGAGCGATGCGCTCAAGCTCGGCCAGCGCATCGTGCCCGCCGTGCCGCTGACGGTGCAGCAGGCCACGCTGGCACAGGTGGACGGGCCGTTCACGCTCGACGTCGGCCCGCCCGCCGACGCCCTGCCCGAGAGCGGGCAAAAGAGGGGCGGCCTCAAGCTCGCGCTGCAGCCGCGCCTGGCCGAGGGCCTGCCCGGCGTGCGCGACTGGTTCGCCAACTACCCCTTCGTCTGCCTGGAGCAAAAAGCCAGCAAGTCGATCGGCCTGCGCGACGCGAAGCTGTGGCAGACGGTGGTGGCGCAGATGCCGGGCTACCTCGACAGCGACGGCCTGGCGAACTACTTCCCGCCGCGCGATGGCGACGCCAACCGCGGCAGCGACATCCTCACCAGCTACCTGCTGGCGGCGACAAACGAGGCGGCCTCCATCGACCCGGCCTTCGCCCTGCCCGACGACGTGCGCGCGCCGATGGAAGGCGGCCTGATCGCCTTCGTCGAGGGCCGCATCCAGCGCAGCTTCTGGAGCCCGCGCAAGGACCTGGACGTGCGCAAGCTGGCCGCGCTGGAGGCGCTGTCTCGCTACGGCAAGGCCACCGGCGGCATGACCACCAGCCTGACCATCGCGCCCAACCAGTGGCCCACCAGCGCGGTGATCGACTGGCTGAACGTGCTCAGGCGCGTGAAGGACGTGCCGCAGCGCGCGCAGCGCATCGAGGAGGCGAACAACGTGCTGAAGGCGCGCCTGTCGTACCAGGGCACGAAGCTGATCTTCAGCACCGAGCAGGACGACTACTGGTGGTGGCTGATGACCAACGGCGACGTCAACACCGCACGGCTGCTGCTGGCGGTGATGGACGATCCGGGCTGGAAGGACGACCTGGGCCGCCTGGCCAGCGGCTTCATCGGCCGCCAGCAGCGCGGCGCATGGCACACCACCACCGCCAACCTGTGGGGCGGCCTGGCGCTGGAGAAGTTCAGCAAGACCTTCGAGAGCGAGCCAGTCGCCGGCCTCACCGCCGCCCAGCTCGGCGAGACGAAGGCGCAGGTGGACTGGAGCCAGGTCGAGCGCGTGAAGGCGAGCGATGCCGGCGGCGCGATGCATCGGCGCAGCATGTTCGGCGCGCCGGCCTCGCCCGGCACGCTGCGCAACAACACGATGTTCCTGCCCTGGCCCACGGGCAACGCCGGCCGCGACACGCTGCTGGTCACCCAGCAGGGCAGCGGCCGGCCGTGGCTCACGGTGCAGTCGCTCGCGGCGGTGCAGTTGAAGGCACCCTTCGCGGCCGGCTACGCGATCAAGAAGACGGTCACGCCGGTCGAGCAGGCCGCCAGCGGCAAGTACACGCGCGGCGACATCCTGCGCGTGACGCTGGAAGTCAACGCCAGCGCCGACATGACCTGGGTGGTGATCACCGACCCGATCCCGGGCGGCGCGACCATCCTGGGCAGCGGCCTGGGCCGCGACTCGCAGATCGCCACGCAGGGCGAGAAGCAGAGCAGCGGCGCCGGCTGGCCGGCCTTCGAGGAGCGCAGCTTCGAGGCCTTCCGCAGCTACTACGAGTACCTGCCCAAGGGCACGGTGAAGATGGAGTACACGGTGCGCCTGAACAACGCCGGCGACTTCACGCTGCCGCCCAGCCGCGTCGAGGCGATGTACGCGCCGGAGATGTTCGGCGAGGCGCCGAACGCGCGCGTCCGGGTGGAGCAGCCCGCCCGCTGAGGGCGGGCCGGCCCGTCAGCGCCGGTAGGGATCGCCCGGCCGGCGGTCGTAGCGGTTCGGCACGCCGTCGTTGTCGCGGTCCCGGTCGTAGCGGTTGGGCACGCCGTCCCGGTCGCGGTCGCCGTAGGCGCCGGGCGGCGGACGGTGGTGGTGCGGCGGGGGCGGCTCGGGCGCCACCACGCAGCCCGCGAGGACGGTGCCGGCGGCCAGCAGCGCGGTCAGCTTCATCATCTGCATCTCTCCTTTGATACGGGTACGCGTGGCAGCTTAGCCCGCGCCGGCGCGCCGCCCGCCGGACGGCGCGCCCGAACGCGGGTAGGCGTTCATCCCGTTTGCATCCCGGCCGGCGCCCGGGCGGCCAGCGCCAGCGCGGCGGGCAGCGAGGCCGCCAGCATCGGACCGTGCGGCACGCCCGGGAAGGCACGGAACTCGGCGCGCATGCCGGGCCGGCGGCCCAGCCTGTCGACCAGCATGCGGCCGGCTTCCGGCGGCACCGAGGCGCGCTGCCGCCGCATGCGCTCGACGCGTGCCGCGTCGGCGCCGGCCGGCGGCGGCGCGGGGCCGCGCTCGTCCGCCGAGGCGCCCTGCATCAGCAGCAGCGCGGTCTCGCGCCCGGCCGGCAGGGGCGCCGGTTGGCCGGCCTCGCGCAGGATGAAGCCCTCCTGCCACCACAGCGACGGGTCGGCCGCCGCATAGCGCGAGAACAGCAGCGGCCGGCGCAGCAGCGCATGCAGCACGAACAGGCCGCCGTAGGAGTGGCCCCAGAGGGTGTGGCGCCGCGCGTCCAGCGGGGCGCGCGCCGCCAGAGCCGGCAGGGCCCGCCCGGCGATGAAGTCGAGGAACGCGTCCGCGCCGCCGCCCCGCCGCTGCAGCGCTTCGTCGTCCCAGGTCGGCCCGTCGCCGCGCACCGGCGGCGTGTAGTCGTAGGCGCGCTGGGCCACGTCGAAGCGCAGGTCGCTGTCGGGGCCGATCGCGAGGATCGCCGGCGCATCGCCGGCTTCGGCCAGCGCGTCGAGCTGCGCGGCGCCCAGGGTATCGGCCACGGCGTTGCCGTCCAGCAGGCAGGCCAGCGGATGCCCGCCTGCCGGCGCCGCACGGCGCGGCCAGGCCAGCCACAGCCGGTAGCGGCGGCCGCTGGCGGCAGCCGCTGCGACGCGCTCGAAGCGGTAGTGGCGCGAGCCGCCCTCGTCCCACACGGTCGGGCCCATGCGGCGGGCCGGATCGAAGCGCTGCGGCGCGGCGGGCGGTGCGCCGGCACAGCCCGGCAGGACGGCCGCCCCGGCGATAGCGCCCAGCAGGCGGCGGCGGACGATGTTGCAGGCAGGCGACAACAGAAGCTCGAAAGACAGGTCGGACATGGCTCGGAAGGGAGGAAAAGAGGGCCGATGGCGGCAGCCGGCGTTGTTTACATTTGTTTATGATTTAGAATCATTCTCATCCATTGGGTGCTGCCGCGTGCAACACGCGGCGTAGCCGCAAGCCAGCACCCCACAACCACTGCTCCGAGGAGAACGGGCCCTGAAAGCCCGGACGGGTGCGCCCGCCGCGCCCCCGTGGCCGCCGCGCGCCCTCCTCGTCGAACCCGGTTGCCCCCGAATCCGCATCGAAGAGGAGTCCGAAGCCATGCCATCCGTCCACCGCCGCCCCCGGCCCAACCCCATCGTCCTGGCGCTGCTGGCCATCCCCGCCTTCGCGGCGGCGCAGACGGAGCCCGCGCCGGCGGACCCCGCCGCGGTCGGCACGCTCGAACAGGTCTACGTGCGCGACAGGTACGAGCGCGAGGACCTGCCGAAGCTGGCGCCGGGCCGCAAGGCCGCCAAGGGCGCCCGCCTGGGCATCCTGGGCGCCACCTCCATCGTCGATGCGCCGGTGCACGTGAACGCCTACACGCGCGAACTGGCGGAGGACTGGTCGGCGCTGACGCTGCAGGACGTGCTGGAGAACGACTCGGCCGTCGTCTTCACGACCAACAAGGGCCACATGCTGCAGAACTTCAACCTGCGCGGGCTGGACATGACGGCCATCGACATCGCCACCAACGGCCTGTACGGCATCGCCCCGGCCAACCAGGTGCCGATCGAGCTGTTCGAGCGGGTCGAGGTGCTGCGCGGCCCGAACGTGCTGCTCTCGGGCATGCCGCCGGCCTCCAGCGTGGCGGGCACCGTCAACATGGTGACCAAGCGCGCGCTGGTCAAGCCGCTGGCGGAGCTGACGATGACCTACGGTTCGCACTCCTACGGCCAGCTGCATGCCGACCTGGGCAAGCGCTTCGGCGAGGAGCAGCGCCTGGGCATCCGCTTCAACGGCGTCTACGGCAAGGGCGAGATGGGCGCCCAGGACGAGCAGCAGAAGCGCCGCATGGCCTCGCTCGGGCTGGACTACCTGGGCGACCGCGCGCGCTTCTCGCTGGACCTGTACGACAGCGTGAACACGATCGACAACGGCAGCCCGGGCATGTTCAGCTTCACCTCGGCAGCGCCCGCCGTATCGGCGGCGGCGTCGCCCACGCGCACCGCGCTGCGGGCGGCGCCTGCGCTGGGCGTGCTGCTGGCGCCGCCCGACGGCGACACCAACATGTTCCGCGGCACCCACGGCCGCTACCACAACACCGGCGCGCTGGCCCGCGCCGAATTCGACTTCACGCAGAACTGGCAGGGCTACGTGGCCGCGGGTGGCTCCAACTCCACCGGCCAGGGCCTGATGTTCGGCACGCGGGCCATCGTCGTCGGGCTGGACGGCACCACCCGCGGCGCCATCTACAACGTGGACACCCGCTCCGAGCGCCGCACCGCCGAGGCGGGCGTGATCGGCAAGTTCGACACCGGCCCCGTCAAGCACCGCCTCCAGTTCTCGGCCAACGTGCTGCGCATCAAGGAAGGCACCAACAACACCGCCTGCAACTACTGCTACGTCACCAACCTGTACAACCCGGTGACGCCGGTGTTCCCGACGGCGCCGCTGTGGACGGGCTACGAATCGGCCCGCGTCGCCACCAAGTACGACTTCCGCTCGCTGGCCGTGGCCGACACCATGAGCATCGCGGACGAGCGGGTGCTGCTGACCGTGGGCGGGCGCCACCAGAGCGTGAAGATGCCCTACTCCGACTACAGCGAGAGCCGCTTCTCGCCCATGGTGGCCGCCGTGGTGCGCCCGTGGGGCGACACCGTCTCGCTGTTCGGCAACTACACCGAGGGCCTGGAGCCGGGCCAGGTGGTGCCCTCCACCTACGCCAACGCCGGCGAGGCGCTGCCGCCCAAGGTCACCAAGCAGGCGGAGCTGGGCGTGAAGCTGCAGACCGGCGAGCTGACGCACACCATCAGCGCCTTCCAGATCAAGCGTCCGTCCTTCGTCGCCGCGGCCGGCAACCGCCTGGTGGACGGCGGCGAGCAGCGCCTGCGCGGCGTGGAATGGAGCCTGTTCGGCAAGCTGACGGACACCGTGTCGCTGCTGGGCGGCATCACCCACATCAAGTCGGAGCAGCTCAACACCGGCCGCGACACCTACGGCGTGCCCGAATGGCGGGCCCGCATCGGCCTGGACTGGCAGACGCCCGTGCAGGGCCTGACCGTGGGCGGCCGACTGATCTACACGAGCAAGCAGTGGGCCGACTCGGGCAACAAGCTGCGCCTGCCCTCCTGGAACCGCGTGGACCTGATGGCCAGCTACGCCACCCGAATCGCCGCCACGCCGGTGCGCTTCAATGCCAGCGTGGAGAACGTGGCCGACAAGAACTACTGGATCGGCACCTTCGGCGACGGCTTCGTGATGCCCGGCGCGCCGCGCACCTTCAGGGTGTCGGCGACGGTGTCGTTCTGACGGCGGCGCTGGCCGGGCGGGTGTCATGAGGATGTTTTCAAATTAGAATTATTCTCATCTACAACGGGTGCCGCCGTGCGCAATGCGCGGCGTAGCCAGACAGCCGGTGCCCTGCACATCCCAGAGGAGAAGACCTTGATGTCCAGTCGCCTGCGCTCGCCGCGCACCTGCGTGCCCGCCGCACGCCCCGTCCCGACCCGCTCCCGCCGCCCGGCGCCGCGCCTGGCCGCCCTGTGCGCCGCACTGCTGGCGGCCGGGGCGCTGCACGCCCAGCCGCGCGCGCTGCCCATCGCCGTGCCGGCGCAGCCGCTGGACAGCGCACTGGCCGCCCTGTCGAGCCAGACGGGCGCCCGCATCGCCTTCACGGCCGACCAGGCGCGCGGCGTGCAGGCGCCGGCGGTGCAGGGCTCGCTCCCGGTCGACGAGGCGCTCGCCCGGCTGCTGGCCGGCAGCGGCCTGCGCGCCGAAACCGTAGGCGACGGCAGCTACCGGCTCGTGCCCGCCGCCACGGCGACGCCCACCGCTGCCGCTGGCACCGACGGGCCGACGCTGGAAGCCACCACGGTGACCGCCAACTCCGTGTACGGCGCACCGCCGGTGTACGCCGGCGGCCAGGTCGGCAAGGGCGCGCGCCTGGGCGTGCTGGGCAATGTGGACGTGATGGACGCGCCGTTCAGCATCACCTCGTACACGGCCAAGACCATCGAGGACCAGCAGGCGCGCAGCATCGCCGAGGTGCTGGTGGCCGATCCGGCCGTGCGCCAGGCCAGCCCCTCGGCCTATGGCCTGGAGTTCTACCAGCTGCGCGGCTTCCTGGCGTACGGCGAGGACATCGCGATGTCGGGCATGTACGGCGTGCTGCCCTACGGCCGCATCCCGGTGGAGCTGGCCGAACGCGTGGAGGTGCTGCGCGGGCCGGGCTCGCTGCTGTACGGGCAGTCGCCCACCGGCGCGGTGGGCGGCACCATCAACGTGGTGCCCAAGCGGGCGGAGGACGACCCGCTCACCCGCGTGACGGCCAGCTTCGCCACCGACCGGCAGTTCGGCGGCGCGGTGGACATAGGCCGGCGCTTCGGCAAGCGCAAGCAGTGGGGCGTGCGCCTCAACGCATCCACCATGAGCGGCGACACCCCGACCGACTACATGAGCAGCCGCCGGCGGGTCGCGGGCCTGGGGCTGGACTACCGCGGCGAGCGCACCCGCTTCTCGCTGGACCTGTACGACCAGCGCTTCCGCACCAACGACGGCATCGGCATCTTCGCGCAGTTCAGCACGCCGGTGGTGCCCAAGGCGCCCAAGGCCAACACCAACTTCTTCCCCGGCACCTACATGGACGCCTCCGACAGCGGCGGCATGTTCCGCGGCGAGGTGGACATCCTGGACAACCTGACGGTCTACGCGGGCTACGGCCAGCGCCACCACCGCTACACCGGCTACCTCTCGACGGCCGCGCGCAACGTGGACGCGCTGGGCAACTTCTGCGGCGGCGTGCGGCCCGGCGTGTGCACGAACCCGACGACGCTGCCGCCGGGCACCGGCTACAACGACACCCGCTCGCTGGAGGCGGGCCTGCGCGGCCACTTCCACACCGGGCCGGTCAGGCACGACTGGAACATCGGCGGCCAGGACATGGACATCGAGAACGGCAGCTCCGCGACCCGCCTCACGCCGGCCTACGTGTCCAACATCTACAACCCGGTGCGGGTGCCGCTGACCGGCTCCGACTACCTGCCGCTGCCGCGCTCGCGCACCGCGCTGAACAGCTACGCCATCACCGACACGATGTCCTTCCTGGACGACCGCCTCAAGCTGACGCTGGGCCTGCGCGAGCAGCGCGTGGGGCTGCTGGGCTTCACGCAGCTGTCCGCCAACCTCAACAGCCCGCTGAGCAACCTGGTGGCCGTCAACAGCAGCTATGCCGCCAAGCGCACCACGCCCATGCTCGGCGTGGTGTTCAAGCCGGTGCCCAACGTGGCGCTGTACGGCAACTACATCGAGGGCCTGACCAGCGGCTCGCTGGTCAGCGACACCCACGCCACCAACTACGGCGACGTCATTCCGCCGCTGCAGACCAAGCAGGTGGAGCTGGGCGTCAAGTGGGACCTGGGCACCTGGACCAACACCCTGGCCGTCTACGAGATCAAGAAGCCCAGCACGATCAACGTCTACACCGGCGACACGCAGTACTACGTCGACGGCCAGGGCGAGCAGCGCAACCGCGGCGTCGAATGGAGCGTGTTCGGCGAGGTCACGAAGGGCGTGCGCCTGCTGGGCGGCGTGGCCTTCACCGACGGCGAGCTGACCCGCACCGCCCGCGGCGTGAACCAGGGCAACACGCCGCCGGGCTCGCCCAAGTGGAAGGTCAACCTGGGCGGCGAATGGGACGTGCCCGGCGTGGCCGGCCTGACACTGTCGGGGACCGTGATCTACAACAGCGCCGCCTGGATCAACGCCGCCAACACGCAGCGCGCGCCCTCCTGGACGCGCCTGGACCTGGGCGCCCGCTACGCGACGCAACTCGCCAGCTACCCGGTCACCTTCCGTGCCACGCTGCAGAACGCCACCAACCGCGCCTACTGGGACGCGAGCTGGCGCGACGGCCTGGCGATCCTGGGTGCGCCGCGCACCTTCCTGCTGTCGGCCTCGGTCGATTTCTGAGGACGCAGCCATGCCCCCTGCCCTCGCCCTCGGCCTGGCGCTCGCACTGGCGGGCTGCCTGAGCGTGTACCTGGGCGCCGAGCACCAGCGGCTGCTGGCGCGCCGCTGGCCCGCGTGGCCGGCGCGCATCGCCGGCGCGCTGCTGCTGGCCGGCGGGCTGGCGGCCCTGTTCGCGGCGCTGCGGCCGGTGACGGCGGTGTTCGTGTTCTGTACCTGGGCGATGCTGCTGTTCGTGCTGCTGCCGTACCTGGGCGCGCTGCGGAACCTGCACGAGGTGAAGGAATGAACACCAAGGTGAAGGCGCCGCCGATCCGCCGCGACTGGCTGTCCAAGAGCATCGCCGGCACCCTGCTGGGCTTCACCCTGGCGGTGGCCGTCAGCGGGCTGCTCGACCTGGCCACGCAGGCCCTGCCGCTGGCCACGCGCGGCCAGCTCTCCATGTGGCTGGTGCCGCCGGTGTGGTTCGGCGTGCTGAGCCTGTGCTTCCTCTTCGGCAGCGGCGCACGCGCCTGGCTGTGGCTGGGCGCGGCCAACGCGGCGGTGTTCAGCCTCTGGGCAGCGCTGCGTTTCATCTAGAAGAAAGAAGAAAAGGGCCCCACATGCGCGCAGACGTCATCCGCCTCTACAAGACCGTCCACACCTGGACCGGCATCGTCGCCGGCATGGCGCTGTTCATCGCCTTCTACGCCGGCGCGCTCACCGTCTTCAAGGAACCGATCGCCCGCTGGGTGGCCGCGCCCTCGCCCGGCGCGGCGGCGGTGCCGCTGGACGAGGCGCCGCAGCTCATCGCCCGCACGCTGGCCGCGCACCCGGCGGCGGCCAAGAGCTTCCAGATCCACCTGCTGGAGACCGAGCACGTGCCCGCGCGCATGGGCTGGACCGAGCGGCCCCAGGGCGGCGACGACCACGACCGCTCGAACGACCGCCACTACCTCGCCACGCTGCAGGCCGACGGCGCGCCGCTGATCGAGGAGACCAAGCAGTCGCGCGTGGCCGAGTTCATCGACGTGCTGCACCGTGTGGTCGGCCTGCCCTTCGACAACGACCCCAGCCGCTGGGTGATGGGCGTGATCAGCGCGCTGTACGCGGTGGCGCTGGTCTCGGGCGTGATCGTGCTGCTGCCCACGCTGGTGAAGGACTTCTTCGCGCTGCGCCTGGGCAGGAACCTCAAGCGCATGTGGCTGGACGCGCACAACGTGATCGGCATCGTCAGCCTGCCCTTCCACGTGATCATGGCGCTGTCGGCGGCGGTGTTCGCCTTCCACGACGGCATCTACGCGGTGCAGGACACGGTGCTCTACCAGGGCCAGTGGGAGCGCCTGTGGAGCCGCACGCCGCCCAAGGGCCCACCGCCCCCGCCGCGCGACGTGGGCACCATGCTGCCGCCGGCCGAGCTGGTGGCGCGGGTGCAGGCGCTGTCGCCCACGCTGGTGCCGGTGGCGCTGGACTACGTGCAGCCGACCACGCCGCGCGCCGCGGTGCGCGTGTGGGTGCGCGACGCCACCACCGTCCAGCGCAGCGTCAACGGCGGCTTCGCGCTGCTCGACCCGTACACCGGCCAGGTGCGCAGCACCGAGTACCTGCCGGGTCGGCAGACCGCTGCCGACGCCACCATCGTCAGCTTCTTCAGCCTGCACTTCGCCACCTTCGGCGGCACGCCGGTGCAGTGGATGTACTTCCTGCTCGGGCTGGCGGGCGCCTTCCTCTTCTATTCCGGCAACCTGCTGTGGGTGGAGTCGCGCCGCAAGGCCGACCGCGGCAGGGGCGCGCTGGTGGTGCAGAAGCGCTCCACCTTCCTGATGGCCGCGGCGACGGTGGGCGTGTGCATCGGCTGCGTGGCGGGCATCTCGGCCACGCTGGCGGCGGGCAAGTGGCTGCACGGGCGCGTTCAGGACCTGGACGCCTGGCACATGGGCGTGTACTACGCGGTGTTCCTCGGCGCGGTGGGCTGGGCCTTCGCGCGCGGCGCGGCGCGGGCGGCGCCGGCGCTGCTGTGGGCGGCGGCGCTGTGCACCGCCGCCATCCCGCTGACCACCCTGGCCGGCTGGCTGCTGCCCGGCATCGGCCCCTGGGCGCACGGCAGCGCCGCGGCGCTGGGCGTGGACGCGGTGGCGCTGGCCGGCGCGCTGGGCCTGGCGTGGATGGCGCGCGCCACCGCGCGGCGGGTGCGCCAGGGGTCGGTGGACAGCGTCTGGTCGCTGTCGGCGGCGCGCGGTGCCGAGGCGTCCGCCTCCAGCAGCGGCGCACAGGAGCCCGCGGCCGGCGCGGCCCGCTGAACGGCGCGGGCCGGGCCTTACAGTCCGGGCATTCCCCGCGCCATGTTGTCCGTCCCGCCTCCCCCCGTCTCGACCTTTCTGCGCCGCGCGCTGGCCGCCGCGCTGCTGGCGCACGCCGCGGCCGGCGCCTTCGCGCTGGAGCGCTTCGACGACGTGCGCGCCGCCTGGCGCCCCTCCGACATCCAGGTGCTGGACCGCGCCGGCGAGCCGCTGCAGCGCCTGCGCACCGACGCCACCGTGCGGCGCGGCCGCTGGGTGCCGCTGGCCGAGGTCTCGCCCGCGCTGCGCACCGCGCTGGTGATGAGCGAGGACAAGCGCTTCTGGGAGCACAGCGGCGTGGACTGGCGCGCCGTCTCGGCCGCCGCCTGGGCCAACCTGTGGCACACGCGCACGCGCGGCGCCTCCACCATCACCATGCAACTGGCCGGCCTGCTCGACGAGGACCTGCGCCGCGCCGGCGGCGGCCGCAGCCTGGGGCAGAAGATCGACCAGGCCTACACCGCCACGCAGCTGGAGCGCGGCTGGCGCAAGGACCAGATCCTGGAGGCGTACCTCAACCTGGTGCCCTTCCGCGGCGAGCTGGTGGGCATCGACGCGCTCTCGCGCACGCTGTTCGGCAAGGCGCCGCACGGCCTGCAGGCGCGCGAGGCCGCGGTGGCCGCCGCGCTGGTGCGCGCGCCCAACGCCTCGCCCGCGCGGGTGGCGCAGCGCGCCTGCGAGGTGCTGCGCGCCATGCAGCCGGCGGGGCGCAGCGCCGGGCCGCCCCAAGCAAGCCCGCGCCCCCTGGGGGGGCAGCGAGGACACGAAGTGCCGAGCGTGGGGGCCACATTCTCCGACTGCGCCGCGGTCGACATGTTCACCGCCGCGGCGCTGCAGCGCCGCGCCTTCGAGGCCAGCGAGGGCATCGCGCCGCACCTGGCGCGGCAGGCGCTGCGCGCGGCCCGCGAGACGAACGCCGGCGGCGCCCCCGTGCCGACCGAACTGCACACCACCCTGCGCGCCCCGCTGCAGCGCTTCGCCCTGGCCACGCTGCAGCGCCACCTGCGCGAGCTGCGCGACCGCAACGTGGAGGACGGCGCGCTCGTCGTGCTCGACAACGCCAGCGGCGAGGTGCTGGCCTGGGTCGGCTCCTCGGGCGAGCTGAGCGCCGCCCGCGAGGTCGACGCGGTGCTGGCGCCGCGCCAGCCCGGCTCCACCCTCAAGCCGCTGCTGTACGCGCAGGCCATCGCCGAGCGGCGCCTCACGGCCGCCTCGCTGCTGGAGGACTCGTCGGCCCAGATCGCCACGCCCGGCGGCCTGTACATCCCGCAGAACTACGACCGTCGTTTCAAGGGGCCGGTGTCGGTGCGCACCGCGCTGGCGGCCTCGCTCAACGTGCCTGCGGTGCGCACGCTGGTGATGGTCTCGCCCGAGGGCTTCGCGCGGCAGTTGCGCGCGGCCGGCATCGCGCTGGCGCAAAGCGGCGACTACTACGGCTACAGCCTGGCGCTGGGCAGCGCCGAGGTGACGCTGCTGCAACTGGCGAACGCCTTCCGAACGCTGGCCAACGGGGGGCGCTTCAGCCCCACGCGCGTGCTGCCGCCGGCCGCCGGCGAGGCGCCGGCGTTCGCCGCCGCGCTCGACCCGCGCGCCGCCTTCATCGTCGGCGACATCCTCTCGGACGCCAACGCCCGCGTGCGCACCTTCGGTCCCGACAGCGTGCTCGGCACGCGCTTCTGGAGCGCGGTGAAGACCGGCACCAGCAAGGACATGCGCGACAACTGGGCCGTGGGCTGGTCCCAGCGCTACACGGTCGGCGTGTGGGTGGGCAACGCCGGCGGCGCGCCGATGTGGGACGTGAGCGGCACCAGCGGCGCGGCGCCCGTGTGGGCCGAACTGATGCGCTTCCTGCACGCGCGCGAGCCCAGCCGGGCGCCGGCGCCGCCGCCGGGCCTGCGCCAGGCGGCGGTGCGCTTCGGCGACTGGAGCGGCCAGCCCATCGAGGCGGCGCGCGGCGAGTGGTTCATCGCCGGCACCGAGCAGCCCCTCTTCGCGCTGGAGGGCATCGCCGCCGGTGCCGGCCCGGCCGGCGAGCCGCCGCCCGCACGCATCACCGCGCCGGCGGACGGCACGCTGCTGGCGCTGGACCCGGACATCCCGCCGCGCCACCAGCGCGTGCGCTTCGAGGCCGATGCGGCCGGCGCCGGCGCGCAGTGGCGCATCAGCGGGCACACCGTCGCCCGCGGCCCGCGCGCGCAGTGGCTGCCCTGGCCGGGGCGGCACGTCGTCGAGCTGGCCGATGCGCAGGGCCGCGTGCTGGACAGCGTGCGGGTGGAAGTGCGCGGCGCCGGCGTGGCGCCCGGGCGCGGCGGCCCGCCGCCGGCGACGCACTGAGGGGCCTGCCGCACACGCGCAGTGGCCTGCGGCTGACACGGCGCCGCCGGTCGCCGCGATAGGGTGAAGGTGCCTGCTTTTCGTCACGCCCTTCCCCCTGGAGACCGCATGCCCGACCGCACCCTGCCCCCCGACGCCTTCAACGACGACGCCACCAGCCACCGCATCGGCCTGCTGGCCGCGGCCTTCTGCGCGGGCGGCGTGGCGGCGCTGTATGCGCTGCGCGCTGCGCGCAGGCAGCACCGGCCGGCCGGCCCGGCGGACGGCGCGCCGCTGATGCGTGCACCGCTGCAGGTGGTCGCGCCGGTGGACCTGAAGCGCTATGCGGGCCTGTGGCACGAGCAGGCGCGCCTGCCCAACCGCTTCGAGGCCGACTGCGCCGGCAACGCCACCGCCGAGTACACGCCGCAGCCCGACGGCTCGCTGCGGGTCGTCAACCGCTGCGAGCGGGAGGACGGCCGCGTCGACGAGGCCGTGGGCCGGGCCCGCGCGGTGCCGGTGGCGGGACTGCCGGGCGCCGGGCGGCTGCAGGTGTGCTTCGCGCCCGACTGGCTGGGCTGGCTGCCGCTGGCCTGGGGCGAGTACTGGATCCTCAAGCTGGACCGCGACTACGAGGTGGCGCTGGTCGGCACGCCGGACCGGCGCTGCCTGTGGGTGCTCTCGCGCGCCCCGCGGATGGACGCGGCCGCGCTGGACGCCGAGCTGGACTACGCACGCACCCTGGGCTTCGACGTGGACCGCGTGGTGCGCCCCGCGCCCTCGCCCGCCGCGGCCTGAGGCCGCGCCACCGGGTCAGTCAGCGCGCCGCGCCGGCCTCCATCGCTTCGAGCTGCCGCATCAGCTCGCGCGGCAGCGCGGCCGGCGAGGTGCAGTGGATGGCGCGCCAACCCAGCGCCCGCGCCATCTCCACGTTGGCGACGGCATCGTCGATGAACAGCGTGCGCGCCGGCTCCAGGCCGTGGCGCCAGGCCAGCAACTGGTAGATCTCCTCGTGCGGCTTGGCCCGCTTGGCGTCGCCCGAGAACACGCCGCCGTCGAACCAGCCGAAGAAGTCGAAGCGCCGCTCCAGCGCCCGCGCGTACGGCGCCGGCATGTTGGAAAGGTAGAACAGCCGCGGGCTGCCCTGCGACTCGCGCCGCGCACGCAGGTCGCGCAGCAGCGCCAGCGTCTCGGGGATGGGCGCCAGCCGCTCGCCCAGCGGCTCGATCAGCTCGCGCAGCGCCGCCACCGGCAGGCCGAGCCGGGCCGCGCTGCGCTGGACGACCTCCGCCGCGCTGCGCAGGCCGCTGTCGAAGGCCAGCCAGTCCTCGTGATGGAACAGCGCCTTGGCCAGCGCCGCGGCAGCGGCCTCGTCCCCCGCGCGGTCCGGGAAGTGCGCCTGCACCAGCCGCGCGGGCTCCCAGTCGATGAGCACCGCCCCCAGGTCGAACACCACATTCATGGGCCGGCATTGTCCTCCGGCCCGCGGGGGCGCTTCAGCCGGCCGGCTGCGGCACCACGGACACGCCCTGCTGCCCCAGGCCCAGCACGGTCTGCGCGCCGGGCGCCAGCGGGCGCATCAGGTCGCCGGAGACCACGAACACCGGGCCGAGCGGAGTGTCGAAGCTGTACTCGTAGCCGTTGCCCAGGTACGAGGCCTTGGCGCAGGTGGCCGGCAGGCCGATGGCCGCGCCGATCTGCCACGCCTCGGGCCGCACCGCGACCTTGACCACGCCGGTGGGCACCGCATAGCGCGGCGTCAGCGTGAGCGGGCCCAGCGTCACGTGGCCGTCGGCCTGCGCCATGCCGGGGAAGACCAGCGCCTCGCCCATGAAGCCGGCGACGAACTCGCTCTCGGGCCGGTTGTAGAGCGACTCGGGCGTGCCGCGCTGGGCGATCACGCCGTGGTCCATCACGATGATCTGGTCGCTCACCGCCAGCGCCTCACTCTGGTCGTGCGTGACGTAGGCCACGGTGAGCTTCAGGCGCTGCTGGATGGCGCGGATCTCCTCGCGCATCTCGCGGCGCAGCCGCGCGTCGAGGTTGGACAGCGGCTCGTCGAACAGCAGCACCGCCGGCTCCAGCACCAGCGCGCGCGCCAGCGCCACGCGCTGCTGCTGGCCGCCCGACAGCTCGCTGGGCAGTCGCTCGTCGAAACCGACCAGGCCGACGCCGCGCAGCGCCTCGGTGGCGCGCGCCAGCGCGTCGGCCTTCTTCATGCCGCTCATGCGCAGGCCGTAGGCGACGTTCTCGCGCACGTCCATGTGCGGGAACAGCGCGTAGCTCTGGAACATCATCGACACGTTGCGCTCGCCGGGGCCGAGCGTGGTCACGTCGCGCCCGCCCATGAGAATCTGGCCCGAGGTGGGCGACTCCAGGCCCGCGATCATGCGCAGCGTGGTGGTCTTGCCGCAGCCCGAGGGGCCGAGGATGGTGGCCAGCGTGCCCTGAGGCACCTCGAAGCTGATGCCCTTGACGGCCAGCGGCGCGCTGCTGTCGGTGCCGTAGCGCTTGGTGACGTTGCGGAATTCGATGCCGTTGCTCATGTGCAGACCCGTTCTTTCTTGACTCACGCCGGTGTGGCGACGGTGGCCGCCGCCGTGCCGGCCTTGCGCCGCCCCAGCCGCCGCTCGCCCACCAGCACCTGGATCAGCGCGGTGGCCAGCGACATCAGCACGATCAGCACCGTGCAGTAGGCCAGCGCCACGCCGTAGTCGCCGTTGCCGACGCGGCCGATGATGTAGGTGGTGGCCAGCTCGTTCTCGGCGGTGACGAGGAAGATCACCGCGCTCACCGTCGTCATCGCGCGCACGAAGCTGTAGACCAGCGCCGCCACCAGCGCCGGCTTGAGCAGCGGCAGCACCACCTTGAACAGCGTCTGCGCTGTCGAGGCGCGCAGCATCAGCGACGCCTCGTCCAGCGAGCGGTCGATCTGCTTGAAGGCCGCCGTGCCCGCCCGCACACCCACCGGCAGGTTGCGGAACATGAAGCACAGCACGATGATGAGCCCGGTGCCCGTCAGCTCCAGCGGCGGCACGTTGAAGGCCAGGATGTAGCTCACGCCCAGCACCGTGCCCGGGATGGCGAAGGCCAGCAGCGCCGCGAACTCGAAGACGCCCTGCCCCTTGAACTCGTTGCGCGCCAGCAGCCAGGCGATCAGCAGGCCCAGCGCCGCGGTGATGGGCGCCGAGATGCCGGCCAGCTTGAGCGTGGTCCACAGCGAGTTCCACGCCGTGCCCGCCCACACCAGCCCGAACTGCCCCCACTCCAGCGAGAAGGCGGTGCGGAAGTGGTTGAGCGTGAGGGTGTAGTCGCGCCCCCAGGTCTGCACGAAGCCGCCCGTGAAGGCGAAGAGGTACACCACCACCGTGAACAGGATCCACGGAAAGGCGATCGCGTAGACCATGCTGCGCACGCCCGCCGGCAGCGGCATCGGGATGCCGGCGTCGCCCTTGCCGCTCACGGTGGTGTAGTTCTGCTTGCCCAGCAGGCCGCGCTGCAGCGCGAACACCGTCAGCGCGAACAGCGTCAGCACCCAGGCCAGCGAGGCCGCGCGGCCCTGGTCGTACTGCGCGCCGACGATGGCGAAGAAGATGTCGGTGGACAGCACGGAATACTGGCCGCCCACCACCACCGGGTTGCCGAAGTCGGCAATGCTCTCGATGAAGCCGACCAGGAAGGCGTTGGCCAGCCCCGGCTTCATCAGCGGCAACGTCACCGTGCGGAAGGTGCGCCAGCGGTCGGCGCGCAGCATCAGCGCCGCCTCCTCCAGGCTCGGCGCGATGCCCTGCACCACGCCGCGCATGATCATGAAGGCGATGGGCGTGAAGGCGAAGAGCTGCGCCGTGAGGATGCCCGGCAGCCCGTAGAACCAGCGCGTGGGCTGGATGCCGAACCAGGCCTCCAGCAACTGGTTGACCACGCCGGCGCGGCCGAACAGCAGGATCAGGCCCAGGCCGACCACGAAGGGCGGCGTGATGATGGGCAGCAGCGCGATGACCTTCAGCGGGCCCTGCCAACGGCGGCTGCCGCGCTCGGCCATCAGCGCTATCAGCGTGCCGAGGAAGGTGGTGCCGGCGGCGGTGAGCAGCGCCAGCAGCAGCGTGTTCCAGGCCACGCCGCAGCTCGTGCCGCCGGCGATGCAGCCCAGCCCCCAGATGCGCGCGGTGAAGATGCGTTCGGCGAAGGCGGCCAGCGACCAGCCGCCGTCCTCGTCGAAGAAGGCGCCGGCCAGCGCCTTGCCCACCGGCCAGGCGATGAACAGCAGCAGCAGCACCGCGCAGCCCACCACCGCGCCGGAGACGAACAGGTCGCCGCGGAAGAAGCCCAGCCGCGCCAGCCCGAAGGCCGCCAGCAGGATCAGCGCCGCGACGGCGACGAAGCCGCCGGCGCCGATGCCGAACTGGTTGACCGACAGCTCGCCGAACAGCGTGTTGAAGGCGGCGATGCTCCAGCCGCGCGCGCCGATGGTGAAGCCGGCGGCGGCCAGCCCCAGCGCGCCCAGCGCGCCGCCGGCCAGCAGCCAGCGGCCCTGCGCGCGGCCCGGCCGCAGCAGCGCGCCGACGGCGGCAAGGCCCAGCCCCGCCAGGCCCGCGTAGAGCCAGGGCCGCCCCTGGCGCGAGGCCTGCAGCAGCCCGTTGGCCGCCTCACCCTCGGAGAAGATGCCCGGCAGCGCCTGCCACCAGCTCGTGTCCTGGATGGCGTACCACGGCAGCAGCAGGTAGCCCAGCAGCCCGGCGGCGATGCACAGCCAGGCGGCGGCGTTCGGTCGGCGCGCCCTCACCGCCGCTTATCTCGGCAGCGAGTTGACTTCCTTCTCCCAGCGCGCGATGAGGCGCCGGCGCTCGGCGCTGGCGCCGTACTTCTTGTAGTCGTAGTCGATCAGCTTGATCTTCTTGAAGTCGGGCACGTTCGGGTCCACCGGCGTGCTCTTGTTCGAGGGCAGCTGGTACTGCTTGGTGGCGGCGCCGAAGGCCTGCGCGGCCGGGGTCAGCGCCCACTCGTAGAACTTCTTGGCCTGCTCCATGTTGCGCGCGCCCTTGACGATGCTCATCGAGCCGATCTCGGCGCCGGTGCCTTCGGAGGGCGTGACGGTCTCGACCGGGAAGCCCTGCATCTTCTCCTGCGGCGCGTCGTGGATGAAGCTGATCGACACCGCCGTCTCGCCGCGCGCCACCGCCTTGATGGGCGCGGTGCCGGAGCGGGTGTAGGCCGCGATGTTCTTGTGCAGGCCCTTGAGGTAGTCGAAGGCCTTGTCCTCGCCCATCAGCTGCACCAGCGTGGCGATCATGGTGTAGGCAGTGCCGCTGGAAGCCGGGTTGGCCACCTGGATGTCGCCCTTGTACTCCGGCTTGAGCAGGTCGGCCCAGCTCTTCGGCACGGCCAGCTTCTTCTTGGCCAGCAGCTCGGTGTTGTAGCCGAAGCCCAGCGGGCCGGAATAGATGCCCACCGTCTTGTAGCCCGACTGCTTGGCCTGGTCCTGCGCCCACGGGTAGAGCTGCGACAGCGTGGGCGACTTGTATTCCAGCGTCAGGCCCTGCTCGGCCGCCTGCAGGTGCGGGTCGCCGGTGCCGCCGAACCACACGTCCGTCTTGGGGTTCTCGCGCTCGGCGATGAGCTGGGCCAGCGCCTCGCCCGAGCCCTTGAGCGCCAGGTTGATCTTCACGCCCGTGGTGCGCGCGTAGACGGTGGCGATCATGTTGCACCAGTCGGCCTGGACCGAGCAGATGACGTTGACCTGCTGCGCGCTGGCGGTGGCCGATGCGGCGGCCAGCACGGCGCCGGCCAGGAGGGTCTTGGTGGAGTTCTTCATGGGCATGCCTCTTGCCTGACGGTAAAACAAAAAAACGGCCTCGCAAGGCCGGCCAGGGAGCTTACGCCACGCAAGCACGTATCGAGCATCGGTGGAACTACCGTTAAAGTTTCAAGGCGTTCGCAACGCGGGCCCAGGCCTGCACAACTTCACGAAAGTCGCGCATCGATGAGTTTCGATCTCGTTCTGTTCGGCGGCACGGGCGACCTGGCCTGGCGCAAGCTCATGCCCGCCCTGTTCCAGGCCTTCCGCCACGGCAGCCTGCCCGCGGGCGGCCGCATCATCGGCGTCGCGCGCGACGAACTCACCGACGACCAGTACCGCGAGCTGATTCAGTCCCGCTTCGAGGCGGTGGAAGGCGCCAAGCGGCCGACGCCGGAGGAGTTCCGCAAGTTCGCCGAGCTGCTGCACTACCTGCGCATGGACCTGTCGCAGCCGGCCGACTACGCGGCCCTGGCCGCGCTGCTGCGCACGCGCCAGGCCGACAGCGTGGTGATGTACCTGGCCACCGCGCCCTCGCTGTTCACGCAGGCCGTGCAGCAACTGGCGGCCGCCGGCCTGAACACGCCGAACACCCGCGTGGTGCTGGAAAAGCCGCTCGGCCACGACCTGGCCTCCAACCACGCGATCAACGCGGCCGTGCGCGAGGTGCTGGCCGAGAAGCAGGTCTTCCGCATCGACCACTACCTGGGCAAGCCCTCGGTGCAGAACCTGTTCGCGCTGCGCTTCGCCAATGCCCTGTTCGAGCCGCTGTGGCGGCGCGAGCACATCGCCAACATCCAGATCACCATCGCCGAGGAGGTGGGCGTCGAGAAGCGCGGCGCCTTCTACGACCAGACCGGCGCGCTGCGCGACATGGTGCAGAACCATGCGCTGCAACTGCTGTGCGCGGTGGCGATGGAGCCGCCCATCAACGCCCATGCCGACGCGCTGCGCGACGAGAAGCTCAAGGTGCTGCGCTCGCTCAAGGCCTGGACGCCCGAGAGCATCGGCCTGCATGCCGTGCGCGGGCAGTACACGGCAGGCACCGCCTATGGCGAGCGCGTGCCGGGCTACCTGCACGAGCCCGGCATCGACCCGGTCAGCCGCACCGAGACCTTCGTCGCGCTGCGCGCCGAGATCGCCAACTGGCGCTGGGCCGGCGTGCCCTTCTACATCCGCACCGGCAAGCGGCTGGCCTCGCGCGACGCGCGCATCGAGGTGAACTTCCGCGCCGCGCCGCACGCGATCTTCCACGCACCGGCGGGCTTCGCGAACAAGCTGGTGATCAACCTGCAGCCCAAGGACGGCCTGGAGCTGCACCTGCTGGCGCAGGCGCAGAACCAGCGCGTGAGCACGCACCGCGGCGTGCACGGCGGCATGCTGCCGCTGTCGCCGGTGCAGCTCGACCTGGATTTCGACAAGCGCTTCGGCGCCGAGCGCGTCGGCGCCTACGAGCGGCTGCTGCTGGACGTGATCGAAGGACGGCTGAACCTCTTCGTGCGCAGCGACGAGCAGGAGGAAGCCTGGCGCTGGGTCGAGCCGCTGCTGGACAGCTGGCAGACCGATGCCGGACCGCGCCCCTACGCCGCGGGCACCTGGGGGCCGAGCGCCTCCAGCGCCATGATCGCCCGCGACGGCTTCGCCTGGGGCGAGGAGCAGTGAGGGCAGCAGGGGCACGGCCGCGCCGGCGGCTCTCCTTCGGGTGGACTATTTCACATACATGTGTCCGATTGTGACTTTCGTATGATTTGACATAGCATTGAACTTTGTGAACCAGGCGCCGCGCCACGGCGCCGTCTGCGGAGTTCAGCCATGCCCGATCGTTCGTCGTCGTCCGCCCCTTCCCGCCCTGCTGCGCCCGCGCTGCGCCGCCGGACCGTCCTGACGCTGGCCGCCGCCGGCGCATCGGCCGGCCTGGGCCTGCCGGCTCTGGCGCAGGCGCGCGCGGTGCGCATCGGCGTCACGCTGGACCACAGCAGCGTCGAAAAGGCCAACGGCACCGGCCTGTTCCTGGGCTCCAGCGCCTGCTTCGCCGCGATCAACAAGGCCGGCGGCATCCACGGCGCCAGGGTCGAGCTGCAACTGGCCGACGACCAGTTCAAGCCCGACGTGGCCAAGGCCAACGCCCTGGCCTTCGCCGCCGACCCGGCCGTGCTGGCCATCCTGCATCCGCTGGGCACGCGCCAGGCCTCGGAGGTCAGCGATGCGGTGCCCGGCCTGCCGGTGGTCGGGCCCAACACCGGCACCGTGGCGCTGCGCAGGAAGAACACGCCCAACACCTTCTGGGTGCGCGCCAACTACGACCAGGAGATCGACCGCCTGGTCGCGCAGGCCGTGACCCTGGGCCAGACGCGCATCGGCCTGGTGCACTCCAACGATCCGCTGGGCCAGTCGCTGCTGGCAGGCTTCAACGCCGCGCTGGCCAAGGCCAAGCTGGAGCCGGCGATCATCGCGACCACGCCCAACACCATCAGCATGGAGGTCGAACCCGCCGCCAAGCGCATCGCCGAGGCGCGGCCGCACGTGGTCATCGTGGGGCTCGCGGGCACCGCGCCGGCCTTCGTGAAGGCGCTGCGCGCGGCCGGCGGCAAGAGCTCGGCCTACGGGCTGTCGATCACGGCCGGTTCGCTCTCGGCCATGGGCGACCTGGCGCACGGGCTGGGCTTCTCGATCGTGGTGCCCTCGCCCTTCGCCACCCGCCACGAGATCGTGCGCCGCTACCAGGCCGACATGCTGGCCGCGGGCCAGCAGACCTTCTCGCTGCCGAGCCTGGAGGGTTACGTCAACGCCCGCGTGCTGGCCGAGGGCCTGCGCCGCGCCGGGCCCGGCGCCAGCCGCGCGCAGCTGATGGCGGCGCTGGAGAGCATCGAGGGCTACGAACTGGGCGGCATGAAGATCAGCTTCGGCCGCGGCAACCGCGAAGGCAGCCAGTTTGTCGACGTGGCGGTGATCGGCGCGGGCGGACGGCTGCTGACCTGAACCGTTCCAGGTTCAGATCCGCCCCTCCTCGACCGCGTGGCACGCCACGCGCACGCCGCCGATGGAAGTGAGCACCGGCCGCTCGGCCGAGCACCGCGCATTGGCATGCGGGCAGCGCGGATGGACGGCGCAGCCGGTGGGCGGGTTCAGCGGATTGGGCACCTCGCCCTGCACCGGCGTGCGCGCGCGGCCCACCGCGTGCATCTGCGGGATGGCGTCCAGCAGCATGCGCGTGTAGGGGTGGCGCGGCCGCGCGAACAGCTCGGCCTTGTCGGCCAGCTCGACCAGCCGGCCCAGGTACATCACCCCCACCTGGTCGCTCACGTGGCGCACCACCGCCAGGTTGTGCGAGATGAACAGGTACGTCAGGCCCCGCTCGCGCTGCAGGTCCTTCATGATGTTGAGCACCTGCGCCTGCACGCTCACGTCCAGCGCCGAGGTGGGCTCGTCGCACACCAGGAACTCGGGCGCGGTGGCCAGCGCGCGGGCGATGGAGATGCGCTGGCGCTGGCCGCCGGAGAACTGGTGCGGGTACTTGGCCATGTCCAGCGCCGACAGGCCCACCGAGCGCAGCAGCTCGCCCACGCGCTCACGGATGGCATCCTTGTCCTGCAGGATGGCGTGCTCGCGCAGCGGCTCGGCGATGATCTGCTCGACCAGCCAGCGCGGGTTCAGGCTGGCGTAGGGGTCCTGGAAGATCATCTGGATGCGCCGGCGCAGCTGCCGGCCCTCGCGCGAGACGTAGGCGGCCTGCGCGTCCTGCCCGTCGAAGCGCATGCCGCCGCGCGTGGGCTCGTACAGGCCCACCAGCAGGCGCGCCACGGTGCTCTTGCCGCAGCCGGACTCGCCCACCAGCGCCAGCGTCCTGCCGCGCTCGATCTCGAAGCTCACGCCGTCCACCGCGTGCAGCAGGGTGCGCGGCTTGCGCTCGAGCACGCGGTTGAGCCAGGGCGCCGAGACGTCGAAGGTCTTGGCCAGGTCGTGGGCGACGACCAGCGGGGCGGTGTTCACGGTGTTCACTGCTGCATTCATGGCCGCACCTGCGTGTCGTGCAGCCAGCAGGCGGCCATCGTCGCGCCGGCGGCCAGCAGCTCGGGGCGGGCCTGCCGGCAGCGCTCGAACACGCGCGGGCAGCGCGGGTTGTAGGCGCAGCCCTGGGGGATGGCGTTCAGCCGCGGCATGGCGCCGTCGATCTGGTTGAGCCGCTCGCGGTCGCTGTCCATGTCGGGGATGGAGGCCATGAGCCCCGCGGTGTAGGGATGCGCCGGCTGGTGGATGACCTCGCGCACCGGCCCGATCTCGGCGACGCGCCCGGCGTACATCACGGCCACGCGATCGCAGGTCTCGGCGATCACGCCCATGTCGTGGGTGATGAGCATCACCGCCGCGCCGCGTTCGCGGCACAGGCGCTTGAGAAGCTGGATGATCTGCGCCTGGATCGACACGTCCAGCGCGGTGGTCGGCTCGTCGGCCACGATCAGCTTGGGCTCGGCCGCCAGGGCCAGCGCGATCACCACGCGCTGGCGCATGCCGCCGGAGAACTGGTGCGGGTAGTGGTCGATGCGCTGCTCGGCGGCGGGGATGCCGGTGTCCTGCAGCAGCGAGACGGCGCGCCGGCGCGCCTCGGCCTCGCCCACCGGCAGGTGCGTGCGGATGGTCTCGACCAGTTGCCGGCCCACGGTGTACAGCGGGTTCAGCGAGGTCAGCGGGTCCTGGAAGATCGCGCCGATGCGCCGCCCGCGGATGTGGCGCATCTGCTCGTAGCCCAGGGTGTCGATGCGCCGGCCCTCCAGCACGATCTCGCCGCCGGCCACGCGCCCGGGCGGCTCCAGCAGGCCGATGATGGCCGCGCCGGTGAGCGACTTGCCGGCGCCGGACTCGCCCACCACGCCCAGGATCTCGCCCGGCGCGATGTCGAAGGAGATGTCGTCCAGCGCGCGCAGCGTGCCGCGGCGCGTGGGGAACTCGACGATCAGGTTCCTGACTTGAAGAAGGCTCATGGGCGGGCGTCCTTCCTCAGCGCAGGCGCGGGTTGAGCGCATCGCGCAGCCAGTCGCCCAGCAGGTTCACCGACAGGGCCAGCAGCACCAGCATCGCGCCGGGGAACACCAGCACCCACCATTCGCCGGAGAACAGCACCGCATTGCCGTTGTTGATCAGCGTGCCCAGCGAGGGCGAGGTGGGCGGCACGCCCACGCCCAGGAAGGACAGCGTGGCCTCGGTGATGATGGCGGTGGCCACCTGGATGGTGGCCAGCACCAGCACCGGGCCCAGCACGTTGGGCAGCACGTGGCGCAGCATGATGCGCAGCGGCGGCACGCCCATCACGCGGGCGGCCTGCACGTACTCCTTGTTGCGCTCCACCAGCGTGGAGCCGCGCACGGTGCGCGCGTACTGCACCCAGCCCGTGAGCGCGATGGCGAAGATCAGCACGCCGAAGGCCAGCGACTCGTGCGCGTCGGGGAACAGCGCCCGCCCCACGCCGGCGATCAGCAGCGCCACCAGGATGGCCGGGAAGGACAGCATCACGTCGCACAGGCGCATCAGGAAGGCATCGAGCCAGCCGCCCCAGAAGCCGGCCATCAGCCCCAGCAGCACGCCCACGAAGACCGACAGCAGCACCGACACCACGCCCACCACCAGCGAGATGCGCGCGCCGTAGATCAGCGCCGAGAGGATGTCGCGGCCCTGGTCGTCGGTGCCCAGCAGGTACTTGGCGCTGCCGCCTTCCATCCACGCCGGCGGCAGCCGCGCGTCCATCAGGTCCAGCGAGGCCAGGTCGAACGGGTTGTGCGGCGCCACCCAGCCGGCAAACACCGAGCAGAAGATGCACACGAAGGCAATCACCGCCGCCACGATCGCCACCGGCGACGTGCGGAAACTGTAGCCAACGTCGCTGTCGTACCAGCGGGCGAGGGTTGTTTTCATCGGGGTGCGACAAGAGCCGCCAACACACTGAAGGCCGCGGAGCAGGCCATGCGGGAACCGCCGCGGGACTGGCTTGGCCAGACCGCAGGCGGTGCCCCCGCAGGGGGTTGGCGTAGCGGAACGAAGTCCGCGAAGACTGGGGGTGGTTCAATTCATGGCTTGATGCTCATCCACTTGTAGGGCATGTAGTTGTCGGCCATCTGCACCAGCGTGACCTTCTTGCTCACGCCCCAGGCCAGCGACTGCTGGTGCAGCGGCAGGTGGCCCACGTCGTCGGTGTGGATCTGGAAGGCCTCCTTGATCATCGCGTCGCGCTTGGCCTTGTCGGTCTCGGACTGCACCTTCACCGTCAGCTCGTCGAACTTCGGGTTGCAGTACGAGCCCAGGTTGAACTGGCCGTCGCCCGTCTTGTCGTCGGGGCAGCGCATCAGCGCATTCATCGCGTTGTGCGCGTCATAGGTCGAGGGCGTCCAGCCGAGCAGGTAGAAGCTGGTGTCACGGCGCAGGATCTTCGGGAAGTAGGTGCCCTTGGTCTCGGCCTGCAGGTTGATCTTGACGCCGATGCGCGCCAGGTTGGCCGCCACCGCCTGGCAGACCTGCGCGTCGTTGACGTAGCGGTCGTTCGGGCAGTTCATCGTGACCTCGAAGCCGCTCGGGTAGCCGGCATCGGCCAGCAGCTTCTTGGCGCCGTCGGGATCGAAGGGCAGGCGCTTGTCCTGGGCCTCGGTCCAGCCGTTGATGCCGGGGCCGACCATCAGGGCCGTGGGCCGCGAGGCGCCGCGCATCACCGTCTTCTGGATCGCGTTGATGTCGATGGCCTGGTAGAAGGCCTGGCGCACGCGCTTG
>Ga0164243_10000779_pt1 | contig 55470 bp, 57 predicted proteins | sample OricompcompostOP_FD_108781 | JGI IMG/M metagenome (GOLD analysis project Ga0164243, IMG submission 108781) | Organic Plus compost microbial communities from Emeryville, California, USA - Original compost - Organic plus compost (OP) | ecosystem: Engineered > Solid waste > Mixed feedstock >... | reverse complement strand
CGATCCGAAGCGGCCGATCCGGCGTATGCTGGCCCAGACCGGCCCGCTGGCCGGCGGCCGGCCGGCCTATCACAGCGAAATGGTGTTGAAATGATCCGGGCAATCCTGACGGCGGCCTTCGCGCTTTCGGCCGGCATGGCCGGGGCGCAGGCGGTGAACGATTATCCGACCAATGCGCGCGCGGATTATGTCTTTGTCTGCATGGCGACCAATGGCCAGACCCGCGAGATGCTGGAACGGTGCAGTTGCGCCATCGACCATATCGCCGGCATCCTGCCCTATGACGATTACGTCAAGGCCGAGACGGTGCTGGCCATGCGCCAGGTCGGCGGCGAACGCTCGGCCGCCTTCCGCAACATGGGCACCAACGAGATGGTGGCGAATTTTCACCGCGCCGAGGCCGAAGCCGAAATCATGTGCTTCTGAACTGGACAAAGCCCGCGCCCCGCGCTTCCTTGGCGACAGCGTGACGCAAGGAGGAAAGCGATGGATCTGGGGATCAGGGGCAAGAAGGGGCTTGTCTGCGCGGCATCGAAGGGGCTGGGCCGGGCCTGTGCCGAGGCCCTGGCCGAAGCCGGGGTCGATCTGGTGATCAATGCCCGCGGCGCCGAGGCGTTGCAGGCCGCAGCCCAGGACATCGCTGCGCGCCATGGCGTGTCCGTCACCCCGGTCGCCGCCGACATCACCACCGAGGCGGGCCGCGCCGCCGTGCTAAAGGCCCTGGGCGGGCAGGCCGACATCCTGGTCAACAATGCCGGCGGCCCGCCGCCCGGCACCTGGACCGACTGGTCGCGCGAGGATTTCATCAAGGCCCTCGACGCGAACATGCTGACCGCCATCGCGCTGATGCAGGCGCTGGTGCCGGGCATGATGGAGCGCGGCTGGGGCCGGGTGGTGAACATCACCTCGCAATCGGTGCGTTCGCCCATCGCGGCACTGGGCCTGTCCAATACCGCCCGCACCGGGCTGACCGGCTTTGTCGCCGGCATGTCGCGGCAGGTGGCGCCGCATGGCGTGGCGGTGAACAACCTCTTGCCCGGCATCCACGCCACCGACCGCGCCGTCAGCCTCGATTCGGGGGTGGCCAGGGCCGAGGGCATCGACCTGGACGAGGCCCGGCGCCGGCGCGAGGCGACGATTCCGACCCGCAGCTATGGCCGCCCCCAGGATTTCGGCGCCGCCTGCGCCTTTCTGTGCAGCCAGCAGGCGCGGTTCATGATCGGGCAGAACATGCTTTTGGACGGCGGGGCGCTGAACGCCACGATCTGAAGGCCGACCCGAGGCTGGGCCCGGAGATCGTGATGAAAGCCGGGATGGCAGAAGGCTCTTGCCAGAATGCGGCCGCCCGGCTACGACAAAGGTCGGAAATCGGGAGACATTGGCGCAAGCCAAGGCCGAAGGAGCAACCGCCCCGGTAAACTCTCAGGCAAGCAGAACCGTTTCCGAAGAACGCTCTGGAGAGTGGCGGCCGCCCCTTGGGCCGGGCCGCCCGCCGAAGGGATAACGATCTCAGGCGCCCCCGCATGGGGTAGGGACAGAGGGGGCATCGCAGCGGCCGGAACGGGTCCGTCCGCAGGAAAGGGGATGCCCATGGCCGAGTTCCGGCGCACGACGCTATATGACCTGCACCTTTCGCGCGGCGCGAAGATGGTGCCCTTTGCCGGCTGGGAGATGCCGGTGCACTATCCGATGGGCGTGCTGGGCGAGCATCTGCATACCCGCGCCCATGCCGGGCTGTTCGATGTCGGCCATATGGGCCAGGTCATCCTGCGCGGGCCGGCTGCTGCCGAGGCGCTGGAGGCGCTGGTGCCCGCCGATATCCTGGGCCTGGCCCAGGGGCGGCAGCGTTACGGGCTGTTCACCAATGACAGGGGCGGCATCCTTGACGACCTGATGATTGCCAACAAGGGTGACCACCTGCTGCTGGTGGTGAACGCCGCCTGCGCCGAGCAGGACATCGCCCATCTGCGCCGGCTGGAGGCGCAGGGGATTTCGGTCGAGCCGGTGACGGATCGCGGGCTGCTGGCCTTGCAGGGGCCCAGGGCCGAGGCGGTGCTGGCGCGGCTGGTTCCCGGCGTGGCGGCGATGCGCTTCATGGACGTGTCCGAGTTCGACTGGCAGGGCGCGACGCTTTGGGTCAGCCGCTCGGGCTATACCGGCGAGGACGGGTTCGAGATTTCCGTGCCGGCGGATCGCGCGGTCGCGCTGGCCGAGGCGCTGCTGGCCGAGCCCGAGGTGGCGCCGATCGGGCTGGGCGCCCGCGACAGCCTGCGTCTGGAGGCGGGGATGCCGCTTTACGGCCATGACATGGACGGCGCGACCCTGCCCGGCGAGGCGGGGCTGGGTTGGTCGATCCCCAAGGCGCGGCGCATGGGCGGCGCGCGCGCGGGCGGCTTTCCGGGCGCGGATGCGGTGCTGGCGGAACTGGCCGCGGGTCCCCTTTGCCGCCGCATCGGCCTGCGCCCCGAGGGCCGCGCGCCGATCCGCGAGGGGGTCGAGATCTTCGACGCGGCCGAGGGCGGCGCCTTGCTGGGCAAGGTCTGCTCGGGCGGCTTCGGTCCCTCGGTCGGCGGGCCGGTCGCCATGGCGATCCTGCCCTCCGGGCTTGTCCCCGGCGCCACCGTCTGGGCCGAGTTGCGCGGCAAGCGCATTCCGGTGACGATCACCCCGCTTCCTTTCCACCAACCAAGCTACAGGCGCTGAGAGGCCAGGCATGTTGAAATATACCGAAGACCACGAATGGTTGAAACAGGAGGGTGACGAGATCACCGTCGGCATCACCGCCCATGCCAGCGAGCAATTGGGTGATGTCGTCTTCGTCGAATTGCCCGAGGTCGGCCGCGAGGTCGAGGCGGGCGAGGAGATCGTGGTGATCGAATCGGTCAAGGCGGCCTCGGACATCGCCGCGCCGATGGCGGGCGTCATCACCGCGGTCAACGAGGCGCTGACCGATGCGCCAGGCGCGGTGAACGAGGACCCGATGGCGGCCTGGTTCTTTCGCATCAGGCCGACCTCGGTCGATCTGTCCGGTTTCCTGGACGAGGCGGGCTATCGGGCGCTGATCGGCTGAGATTGCCGGGCCTGGCGGCCCGGCGGAAGCCGGGGGCGCTTCGCCCCCCGGACCCCCCGAGGGTATTTGGAAAACGGAGAAGGGCGGGCATTTCCGGCCCGGCCGCGCTTTGGGACGATCCTGTGGACATATTGATGCATCGAGGCCAGTGATGGGAAAATGGATCCCGACCGACTATGATCCCGACGATTTCGCCAATCGCCGCCATATCGGGCCGTCGCCGGCCGAGATGGCGGCGATGCTGAAGGCGGTGGGCGCCGAGTCGCTGGAGGCGCTGATCGGCCAGGCCGTGCCGGCAAGCATCAGGCAATCCGACGCGCTGGACTGGCCGGCCCTGTCCGAAGCGGCGCTTTTGCAGCGGATGCGCGAGGTGGCGGCGAAGAACAAGGTGATGACCAGCCTGATCGGGCAGGGCTATTACGGCACGGTCACGCCGCCGGCGATCCAGCGCAACATCCTGGAGAACCCGGCCTGGTATACCGCCTATACCCCATACCAGCCCGAGATCGCCCAGGGCCGGCTGGAGGCGCTGCTGAATTACCAGACCATGGTGGCCGACCTGACCGGCTTGCCGGTGGCCAATGCCAGCCTGCTGGACGAGGCCACCGCGGCTGCCGAGGCCATGGCCATGGCGCAGCGGGTGGCGAAGTCCAAGGCGCGGGCCTTTTTCGTCAGCGACAGCCTGCATCCCCAGACCGTCGCCGTGATCGAGACCCGCGCCGCGCCGCTGGGGATCGAGATCGTCCGCGGCAGGGAATGCGATCCTGCGGCGGTGTTCGGGGCGATTTTCCAGTATCCGGGCACATTCGGCGAGGTCCGGGACCATACGGCCGAGATCGCGGCGCTGCATGCTGCCGGCGCGGTGGCGGTCATGGCCACCGACCTGCTGGCGCTTTGCGTGTTGAAGGAGCCGGGCGCGATGGGCGCCGATATCGCCGTGGGTTCGGCCCAACGCTTCGGCGTGCCCATGGGCTATGGCGGTCCCCATGCCGGTTTCATGGCCTGCCGCGACGAGATGAAGCGGGCGATGCCGGGCCGCATCGTCGGCGTGTCCGTCGACGCCAAGGGCAACCGCGCCTATCGGCTGTCCTTGCAGACGCGCGAGCAGCATATCCGGCGCGAAAAGGCGACCTCGAACGTCTGCACCGCCCAGGCGCTGCTGGCGGTCATGGCGAGCTTTTACGCCGTGTTCCATGGCCCCGTGGGGCTGCGCGCCATCGCCCAGCGGGTGCATCTGAACGCGGTGACGCTGGCCGATGCCTTGCGCGCCGCCGGGGCCGAGGTCGAGCCCGAGGCGTTTTTCGACACCCTCACCGTGCGGGTGGGCGTGGGGCAGGCGGGCATCCTGGCCGCCGCGCGCCATCGCGGCATCAACCTGCGCCAGGTCGGGCGCGACCGGGTGGGCATTTCCGTCGACGAGACGACGGATGCCGGGGTGATCGCGCGGGTGCTGGACGCCTTTGGCATCACCGACCCGGCCCAGCCCGCCCAGGCGCCGGCGATCCCCGCGGCGCTGATCCGCGAAAGCGACTATCTGACCCATCCGGTCTTTCACATGAACCGGGCGGAATCCGAGATGATGCGCTATATGCGCCGCCTGTCGGACCGCGACCTGGCGCTGGACCGGGCGATGATCCCGCTGGGCAGTTGCACGATGAAGCTGAACGCGGCGGCCGAGATGATGCCGATCACCTGGCCCGAATTCGGCGCGCTGCATCCCTTTGCCCCCGAGGATCAGGCGGCCGGCTATCACGAGGTCTTTGCCGACCTGACCGCGAAGCTGTGCGCCATCACCGGCTATGACGCGTTTTCCCTGCAACCGAACAGCGGCGCGCAGGGGGAATATGCGGGGCTGCTGACCATCGCGGCTTATCACCGCTCGCGCGGCGAGGATCGCGACATCTGCCTGATCCCGGTCAGCGCCCATGGCACCAACCCGGCTTCTGCGCAGATGGCGGGGATGAAGGTCGTGGTGGTGAAATCGGCCCCGAACGGCGATATCGACCTGGAGGATTTCGCCGCACAGGCCGCCAAGGCCGGCGACCGGCTGGCGGCGGCGATGATCACATATCCCTCGACCCATGGCGTCTTCGAGGACACGCTGCGCGAGGTCTGCCGCATTACCCACGACCATGGCGGCCAGGTCTATATCGACGGCGCCAACATGAACGCGCTGGTCGGGCTGGTGCGGCCGGGCGAGATCGGCGGCGATGTCAGCCACCTGAACCTGCACAAGACATTCGCCATCCCGCATGGCGGCGGCGGTCCCGGCATGGGGCCGATCGGGGTCAAGGCGCATCTGGCGCCCTTTCTGCCCGCCGATCCGCGGGCGGGGGCGGGGGCGGTGTCGGCGGCGCCTTGGGGGTCAGCCTCGATCCTGCTGATTTCCTGGGCCTATATCCTGATGATGGGCGGGGCGGGTCTGACCCAGGCGACGCGGGTGGCGATCCTGAACGCGAATTACATCGCCAGCCGCCTGGCCGGCGCCTATCCGGTGCTGTTCATGGGCAATCGCGGCCGGGTGGCGCATGAATGCATCCTGGACATGCGCCCGTTCCAGGCCCATGGCGTGACCGTGGACGACATCGCCAAGCGGCTGATCGACAACGGTTTCCACGCGCCGACGATGAGCTGGCCGGTGGCAGGAACCCTGATGGTCGAGCCGACCGAATCGGAAACCAAGGCCGAGATCGACCGGCTGATCACCGCCTTCCTGGCCATCCGCGACGAGATCGGCGACATTGCCGAAGGCCGCATCAGCGCCGATTCCAGCCCGCTGCGCCATGCCCCCCATACGGTCGAGGATCTGGTCGCCGACTGGGACCGCGCCTATTCGCGCGAACAGGGCTGCTTCCCGCCCGGCGCCTTTCGGGTGGACAAATATTGGCCGCCGGTCGGTCGGGTGGACAATGCCTATGGCGACCGCCACCTGGTCTGCACCTGCCCGCCGGTCGCGGATTATGCCGACGAAACGGCCGCGTAAGCCCTTGCCCCCGCCCGCATGGGCGGGGGTTCCGGGGCTTGCGAAAAGCCGCGAAAGCGCCTTGACAACCCCCCGCGCTTGCGCGAGATAGCACGCCGATGGGGCCGTAGCTCAGTTGGTAGAGCGCATCGTTCGCAATGATGAGGCCAGGGGTTCGATTCCCCTCGGCTCCACCAGAAAATCCGTATAGCGATATGATATTCCTGCATTCCCTCATCTGGGCGGGGCCGATCTGGCCCCTTGCCCCCCGACCGGGCCGGGTTTGCGGCGGGCGGCGGGATCAGGGCGGGGTCAAGGGGTCGGGCAGGTCCCGGATCTCGTCGAACTGCGCGGCCTCTTGCGCGCGCAGCACCAGCTCGACGCCGGTCAGGGGCCAGGAGCCGCGGTTCAGCTCGATCGGCCTTTCGGTTCCGTCGATATTCACCGATATGGTGCGCAGCACCGGGGTTTGCGGGGTCATTTGCAGGGCCTCGGCCTCTTGCGGGGTCGCAAAACCGCCGGTGACCCGGGTTTCCTGCCTGCGATAGCGCCGGATGCCATGCTGTGCATAGACGTCGCGGACCGAATTCCGCCTTGCATAGGCACCTTGGAAATCGGGGAAAACGGCTGCGGGAAAGGTCTTGGCCGTCATGTAGAGCGGCGCTTCGTCGATCAGCCGCACCCGGGCAAGCCGCAGCACCGCGGCCCCCGGCGCCAGGGCCAGGGCTGCCGCCTCTTCCTCGGTCGCATCGCCGGATGCAAAGGCTAGCGTCCGGGTCGAAACGATGCTGTCGGGCACCATGCGTTCGACGGCGAAGCGGTTGCCGTAATCCACCCGAAAAGCGGGGCGGACAAAGATGCCCACCCCCTTGCGGGCCTGCAGCAGCCCTTCCTGCTGCAGGCGGCCAAGCGCGCGCCGCATCGTCACGCGGGTGACGCCAAAGATCTCGGCCATCTGATGCTCGCTCGGCAGGCGGTCGCCGGGCGTCAGCGAATCGGCCCGGCAGGCCTGCTGGATGCGGTCGGCGATCTGCTGCCAGATTGCACGGTTGCTCTTGGCCGCAAAGGGGGGGCGGGCAAGGTCGCGCAAAAGCGTGGCGGCGTCAGGCAAGGTCCAGCTTCCTTTCTCCGGCGACGAACACGGTCCTGACCCGGCGGGTCCGCGGGCAGACTGCCACGACATCGGCACGTTGGCCAGCCGCCAGCCGGCCGCGATCGGCCAGCCCGGCCGCTGTCGCGGCACCGGCCGACACGCAGGACCAGGCGGCGGCAAAGGGCAGGCCGTGTTCGTCGGCCAGCCGAAAGGCGGCAAGCAGCGGTGCCGGGTAGTAATAGTCGCTGGCCAGCACCGTCCCCAGCCCGGCCAGGATGGCCGGCGCGGCGTCGATCGCATCGTTCTGGCTGCCGCCGCGCAGGACATTGGGCGCGCCAAGGACCACCGGCTCGGCGGCGGCGCGGGCCGAGCGGGCGGTGGCCTCGGTCATGGGAAATTCCGATGCGGCGATGCCGAGCCTGCGGTGATGCGCGCGCATTTCGGGCGACAGCTCGTCATGCGCGAAAAGCGCCAGGCCCGCGGCGGCGGCGGCCGCGGCCATGCGCGCAACGGCGCCGGGCACCTCGTCGGCGCGTGCCGCCACCCGTGCCAGCGCTGCGACGCAATCCTGGGGCGAGCAGCCCATGCGCTCGGCCATGCGGGCGATCTTGCGATGCCCGGCGGCAAGGCCGAGATAGGCGGTGGTATGGTCGTTGAGCGAAAAGATCGCGCCCGGCATCTGTCCGAACCAGCCGGCGACCTCGTCCATCGCGTCGAGGGCAAAGGTCTCCCACCGGAAATTGATGCGGGTATCGACGGCAAGCGCATGGCGCCGCGCCGCCAGGGCGGTGACGAAGGCACGGGCGGCATCGACGCTGCGCAGGCCCGGCTCCCAGCTGACGGTCAGGCCGTGAAAGGCTGTGGTGATGCCGTTTGCCAGCAATTGCCGGTCGGCTTCGGCCAATGCCAGGTCAAGCGGAAAGGTCACGCCCGGCCGCGGCATCACGATGCGCTCGATGGCGTCGCCATGGACATCCACGATCCCGGGAAGCAGCCAAAGACCGGTGGCGTCGTGACGCAGGGCGTCGGGGGCCGCATCGGCCGCGACCAGGCCCGCGGTCAGGGCCAGGTCGCCTGCCTCCATCCCGCCTTCGCGCAGCACCGCGCCGCCCTCGATCACCCAGTTCCGACTGCCGTTCATTTCTTTCTCCTGCGGTCACACGCCTGTCACGGGAATCGCCTATCAGGCCAGTGTGACAATGCTGTGTATACAGCAACAATGTTGGAGAAAGCCATGATCCGCCCCCTGATTGCCGCCGCCGCCTTTTGCGCGGCATTTGCCGCCCAGCCCGTGCTGGCCGAAACGCTGCGTTTCGCCGTGACCGACATCGAGGGGCTCGAGGCCCTGCAACAGGAATTCGGCCCCTTCGAGGCGGCCCTGGAAAAGGCGACCGGCCATGAGGTCGAGCTGTTCCCGGTTTCCTCCCGCACCTCGGCGGTCGAGGCGATCAACCAGGGCCAGGTGGACCTGATCCTGACCGGCCCGGCCGAATATGTGGTGATCAAGGAATTGACCAGCCCGGAAATCGTCGCGGCCTGGCAGCGGCCGAACTATTACGCCCAGATCGTCGCGCTGACCGAGGGGCCGATCCAGTCGGTCGCCGATCTCAAGGGCAAGAAGGTCACCTTCGGTTCGGTCGGCTCGACTTCGCAGCATCTGGGTCCGGCGCAGGTGCTGACGGATCTGGGCCTGACCTATGGTTCGGATTATCAGCCCGAGATCATTTCGCGCAACGTGGCGGCCGAGGCGCTGATCCGCGGCGACGTGGCTGCCATCGGCATGAACGAAGGCCATCTGAAATCCGTGCGCGAGGCGTTTCCCGAGCAATCCTTTACCGTGATCGCACGCGGCCGCGACCTGCCCAACGACGTGCTGGTTGCGCGCGCCGGGCTTGATGCGGCGCTGCTGGACAGCGTGAAGGCGGCGTTTCGCGACCATGGCGACGAGCTGATGGCCGCGGTGCTGCAAGGCGACGACAACAAGAAATACGAGGGCGGCTTTTTCCTGACCGGGATCGACGATGCCAGCTACGACTATGTTCGCTCGATGTATGCGACCATCGGCGTCGATACCAAGTCCTTCATCGGGGAATGATCCCTGCCCGGGGCGCGCGGGGCCGGCCGGCCCCGCCGCCTTCCCTCCCTCTTGCGGAGTATTCCATGCTGGACCTTGCCCCCGACCGGCCCGTCCTGGCCGGCGCCGCCCCGTCCCCCGATCCCGTCGTCGCGACGCGCGGCCTGAAGAAAAGCTACGACCGCCGCATCGAGGTCCTGAAGGGCGTCGATCTGACCATCCGACTCGGCGAGCGCGTGGCGCTGATCGGCGCCAACGGCTGCGGCAAATCCACCCTGCTGCGCTGCCTGATCGGCCTGCACGAGGTCACGGCCGGCGAGGTCTTCGCCCTGGGCGAGCGTTTCACCGGCCTGCCCTGCGGTGCGCAAAAGCTGCGGCTGCGGCGGCGAACCGGGTTCGTCTTTCAGAAGCATTGCCTCGTGCGTCGCCGTTCGGTGCTGTCGAACGTGATCCACGGATTGCTGTCCGAGCCGGGCAGCTGGCGGGCCTTTTCCCATGCCATCGCCCCCGAGCCGTGGCGGTGCCTGGCGCTGGAGGCGCTGGAGCGGGTCAACCTGGCCGACAAGGCGGCGATGCGGGCCGATGCGTTGTCGGGCGGCCAGCAGCAGCGCGTCGCGATCGCCCGGGCGCTGGTCCGCCGTCCGGCCCTGCTGATCGCGGACGAGCCGGCGGCCAGCCTGGACCCGGTTTCGGGCCAGGACGTCATGGCGCTGTTCGCGCGGCTTTGTGCCGAACATGGCATAACGCTGCTGTTTACCTCGCATGACATGGATCATGCGCGCAGCTTTGCGGACCGGATCGTCGCGCTCAGGTCCGGGCGGGTGATGTGGGACAAGCCCGCCGCGACGACCACCGATGCCGATCTGGACGAGGTTTTCCGTGTCGAATCCGACTGAACATCTGCCGCCCCGCCTGCCGCGGCTGTCGCCGCTGAGCTTTGCGCTGGCCATCGCCGCCGGGGCGCTGGTGCTGGTGTCGATCGGCCAGGTCGCGCCCTCGCCGGGGCAGCTGATCGACGGCGGCCCCAGCCTCGTGCGGCTGGTCGGCCGCATGTCGCCGCCGAATACCGACCCGGCCTTTCTGGCGCGGATATTCTGGCGCATCGTCGAGACCTTCCAGATCGCGCTTGCCGGGGCGGCCATCGGCATCCTGCTGTCGCTGCCCATCGGCTGGCTGGCCGCGCGCGGGGTGGGGCCGCTGGGCAATGCGGGGGCCTTTTTCGCCAAGGGCGCCGTCAGCTTCCTGCGCACCGTGCCCGATCTTGTCTGGGCGTTGCTGTTCGTGGCCACGGTCGGGCTGGGGGCGGTGGCCGGCACCATGACCGTGGTGGTCGATACCATCGGCTTTTGCGGCCGCTTCTTTGCCGAGGCCATCGAGGACAGCGAAAGGGAACCGCAGGAGGCCATCGCCGCCATAGGCGGCAACCGGCTGTCGATCCTGTTCGGTGCCGTGCTGCCCGATGTCATGCCCTCGCTGATCAACACCTCGCTTTTCGCGCTGGAAAAGGCGGTCCGTTCTTCGGTGGTGCTGGGCCTGGTCGGCGGCGGCGGGATCGGCCAGGAACTGAAGGTCGCCTTCGACCTGTTTCAGTATCGCAATGCCTCGACCATCATCCTGGCGATCTTTCTGATCGTCCTGGGGATGGAATGGGCCACGGACCGGCTGCGGCGCAGGGCGCAATAGACGCCGGCCGGCTGGCGGGGCGGCCGGCGCCGTGGGCCGCCCTAGACGGCCTTTGCCTGGTTCACCCGTTTCGACAGCGTCTCGTGGTTCTCGACGCGCTCGGAATAGCGGTCGACCAGATGGCCGCGGATGTCGCGGGTCAGCAGGGTAAGGCGCATCAGCTCCTCCATGACATCCACGATACGGTCGTAATAGGGCGAAGGCTTCATGCGCCCGGCATCGTCGAATTCGTCCCAGGCCCGCGCCACCGACGACTGGTTCGGAATGGTCAGCAGCCGCATCCAGCGCCCCAGGACCCGGAGCTGGTTCACGGTGTTGAAGCTTTGGCTGCCGCCGCAGACCTGCATCACCGCCAGGGTCTTGCCCTGCGTGGGCCGCACCCCGCCCAGCGACAGGGGAATCCAGTCGATCTGGGTCTTCATCGCCCCGCTCATCGCGCCGTGCCGCTCGGGCGAGGACCAGACCATGCCTTCGCACCAGCCGACGAGGTCGCGCAACTCGGCCACCTTCGGATGGCCGGCATCCGCGGCATCGGCCAGGGGCAGGCCGTGCGGGTCGAAAAAGCGGGTCTCGGCGCCCAGGGCCTGCAGGATGCGCGCCGCCTCTTGCGCGGCCAGGCGCGAAAAGCTGCGTTCCCGCAGCGAACCGTAAAGCAGCAGGATCCGCGCCGGATGCCCGCTGCGCTTGGCCGGGAACAGGGCATCGGGGTCAATGGGGCGAAAACAGTCGGGGCGGATATTGGGCAGCTCAGTCAAGGATCTCTCCCCTTTCGTTCAGGATCATCTGGCCGTCTTCCTTGTAGAGCGGCCCGGGCGGCAGCCGGTCCAGCAGCGGCAGCACGCTTTCCGAGGGCCGGCACAGCCGCACCCCCCGCGGCGAGGCGACGATGGGGCGGTTCACCAGCACCGGATGGGCCAGCATCGCCCGCAGGATGGTTTCGTCCGCGACGCCTTCGGCCAGCAGCCCCAGTTCGGCGGCGGGGGATTTCGTCGCCCGCAGCGCCTGCCGCGGCGTCAGCCCGGCGGCGGCGAACAGCGCCAGCAATTGCGGCCGGGTCCAGCCGCTGCGCAGATAGTCGATCACCACCGGCTCGGTGCCGGAAGCGCGGATGATCTTCAGCACGTTGCGCGAAGTGCCGCAATCGGGATTGTGATGAATGACGATCATGTCTCGCTCAGGCAAAGCGGTTGCGGGTGCGGTTGGCAAAGGCGACCAGCGACAGCATCACCGGCACCTCGACCAGCACGCCGACCACCGTGGCCAGGGCGGCGCCGGATTCCAGGCCGAACAGGCTGATGGCGACGGCGACGGCCAGCTCGAAAAAGTTCGAGGTGCCGATCATCGCGCAGGGCGCGGCGATGCGATGGGGCACGCGCATGGCAAAGGCGGCGCCATAGGCCAGCGCAAAGATGGCATAGCTCTGGATCAGGATGGGCACCGCGATCAGCAGGATAACAAAGGGCCGGTCCAGGATCACCTTGCCCTGCAGGCCGAAAAGGATGGCGACCGTGGCGATCAGGCCGATCATCGACCAGGGCTTGACCCGGGCGGAAAAGCCGGCGATGGCGGCGCGGCTGCCCAGGACATGGCGGGTCGCCAGCCCCGCCGCCAGCGGTGCCACGACGTAAAGCAGCGTCGCCAGCACCAGCGTCTGCCAGGGCACCGCGATCTCGGTCACGCCCAGCAACAGGGCGACGATGGGCGCGAAGGCCACCACCATGACCAGATCGTTCACCGAGACCTGCACCAGCGTATAGGTCGCATCGCCGCGGGTAAGCTGCGACCAGACGAAGACCATGGCGGTGCAGGGCGCCGCGCCCAGCAGGATCAGCCCGGCGACATATTGCTGCGCATCTGGCGGCGCGATCCAGCCGGCGAAGACATGTTCCAGGAACAGCACCGCCAGCGCCGCCATGGTAAAGGGCTTGATCAGCCAGTTGACGGCCAGCGTGATCAGCAGGCCGCGCGGCTGGCGGGCCACGCCGGCCACGGCGCCGAAATCGACATTGACCATCATCGGATAGACCATCGCCCAGATCAGCACCGCCACCACCAGGTTGATCGAGGCGAATTCCGCCCCCGCGATCGCGGCCACCAGCCCCGGCGCCACCGTGCCGGCAAACATGCCGCCGATCATCGCCAGCGCGACCCATAGCGTCAGCCAATGCTCGAAGATGCCAAGGGCGCCGCCCTGGTCTTGCGTCTGTCTGGTCATCGCGGTTTCAGCTTTCCATGGAGGTTTCGACGGTTCGCCCGATGTCATCGACATGGCGTTGCAGCGACGGCCGGTCGAGCGAGGCGATGGGCAGGCTGGCAAAGGCCGCGATGCGACGTTGCAGCGTCCGACAGGTTTCGGTCAGGGCCAGGCGGCGTTCGGCCTCGCCTCCCTGGGCTGCGGCAGGGTCGGGCAGGCCCCAATGCGCGCTGACTGGTTGGCCGGGCCAGACCGGGCAGGTCTTTCCCGCCGCCTCGTCGCAGAGGGCAAGGACGAAATCCATCCGCGGCGCCCCTGGCCCCGCGAATTCGTCCCAGCTTTTCGGGCGCAGGCCGGCCGTGTCATGGCCCAGCCGCCCAAGCAGCTGCAAGACCCATGGATGGACCTCGCCGCTGGGCGATGTCCCGGCGGAATGGGCGCGAAACCGCCCGCCGCCCCTGGCGTTCAGGATCGCTTCGGCCAGGATCGAGCGGTCCGAATTGCCGGTGCAAAGGAAAAGCACCTCATAGGGGCGATCCGCCGTCGCGGCGCCCTGGCCGTCGCAGGCGATTTCATCCAGCAGCGGCTGGCACAGTTCGGGCCGGCCGCCGCAGCAATCCCGCATCAGAAAGGCCAGCAGCCCGCGCATCGTCTCGATCCCGGCGAAATAGCGGATCGACCGGCCCTCGCGCAGGGACCGCACCAGCCCCGCCGAGGCAAGGATACTGAGATTGTTCGACAGCGTATTGGCCCGGATGTTCAGCGCATCGGCGATCTCTCCGGCCGTCTTTCCCTCTGGCCCGGCCCGGACCAGCAGGCGAAAGACATCCAGCCGGATGTCATGGGCCAGGGCCGAGAGCGAGTCGAGGGCGCACTTCTTTTCCATATTTCATGTATAATAGAATTGATTTGGCCCCGCAAGCCCTGGGCACTCGGCCGGCTCATGGCTTGCGCCTGGCCTGTGCGGGTCGCGGCGTCAGCCATCGGCAATCCTTTGCCGAGCCTCGAACTCGTGATGAGCCCGCGGGCGTTGCGCGCGTTATATCCGGGAAAGACGTGCCAAGGAGCAGGACAAGACATGAAACCGTTATCCAAGCTGGCAGCGACGGCCATGCTGATCGTCGCAATGGGTGCCGGGCCAGGAATTGCGGACCCCAAGCATGGCCCCGGCAAGGGCAGCCCCCGCAAGGAGGTGCATCGCGAATATCGTGCCGACCGCGATGACCGGCGCGACTATCGGCGCGAGCACCGCCCCGAGGTGCGATATGTGGCGAATTGCCCGCCCGGGCTGGCCAAGAAGAACCCGCCCTGCATTCCGCCCGGCCAGCTGCGCAAACATGACGATTACCGCGGCTATCGCGTGGGCGAGATATTTCGTCCCGGCGATTATGTGCTGGTGCGCGATCTGCGGCGCTATGACCTGCAGCCGCATCCGGGCTGGAATTATTACCGCGACGACAACCGCATCTATCGCGTGGACAGCGGCACCAAGAAGGTCCTTGCGGTGCTGAACCTGATCGACGCCTTTTCCAACTGACCCGCGCGGCCGGTGCGCTTGCGGCGCCATCGCGACGATGGCGCCGTCACCTTCAGCGCAGCAGCTGCTCGGGCAGGGGGATGAATTCCTCCTGGTCGCCGGGCGGCAGCGTGAAGCGGCCATGTTCCCAGTCGCCCTGGGCCCAGGCCTCCTTCGCGGCCTCGATCCTTTCGCGGGACGAGGCGACGAAGTTCCAGGAGATATAGCGCGGCCCGTTCATGGTCTCGCCGCCCAGCACCATCAGCCGGGCGCCGGTCTCGCCGGCCTTCAGGCTGATGCGGTCGCCGGGGCGAAAGACCATCATCCGGCCGGCCTCGAAGCTTTCCCCGGCGACCAGGATGCTGCCTCCGACCACATAGACGCCGCGATCTTCGTGGTCGTCGGGCAGCGGCAGGGCGGCGCCGGCTTGCAAAAGCACATCGGCGTAGAAGGTCTCGGTAAAGGTCTTGACCGGCGCGCGCTCGCCCCAGGCCGAACCCAGGATCAGCCGCACCTGCTTGCCCCCGTCTTCAAGGAAGGGCAGCGCCTCCTTGCCGTGATGCTCGAAGGCCGCGGCGCGATCCTCTTCGCCTTCCGGCAGTGCCACCCAGGTCTGGATGCCGAACAGTGATCCGGGCCGCCGGCGCATTTCCGCGCTGGTGCGTTCGGAATGGGTGACCCCATTGCCGGCGATCATCCAGTTGACCTCGCCGGGATAGACCATCTGGTCGGCGCCGGTGCTGTCGCGGTGATGGAATTCGCCCTGGTAAAGATAGGTCACCGTCGCCAGCCCGATATGCGGATGCGGACGCACGTCGATGCCGCCACCGGTCAGGAACTCGGCCGGGCCCATCTGGTCGAAGAAGATGAAGGGGCCGACCATTTGCCGGCGCGGCGCCGGCAATGCCCGGCGCACCTGGAACCCGCCCAGGTCGCGGGCGCGGGGAATGATCAGTGTCTCGATGGCGTCAAGGCCCCTGCTGTCGGGGCAATCCGGGTTCTGCGTGGGATTCCAGCTCATGTCAGGCTCCGGTCATGGTTCTGGGACAGGATGGCAGGCGATCTGGTGCGGGCCCGGGATGCCATCGGGCGTCCCGTGCGGCCTTTCTGCGACCCTGCCGCCGCCAAACCTGTTGCAGCCAATCTAGCCCAGGTGATAGTTGATTGGAATTGCCACATTGATTGTCATTGAGTTGCGCCAGGGGTAACAATCGGATGAATGAGCTTAAAGCCCTCAGGACCTTCCTGCTCGCGGCGGAAAAGCGGAATTTCGCGCAGGTCGCGCGCGAGATGGACATGACGCCCGCCTCGGTCACCCGGACCATCGCCGCGCTGGAGGAGGCGCTGGGCGTGCAGCTGTTCGTGCGCACCACCCGGCAGGTTTCGCTGACCGGCGACGGGGCGATCTTTGCCTCGCGCGTCGAGCCGGCCATGCGGGCGCTCGAAGCCGCGCGCAGCGAGATGACCGACGCCCACAAGGCCGATGAGGGGCGCTTGCGCATCAACGCGCCGATGTCGCTGGGGCAGAGGGTCCTGCCGCGGATCCTTTGCGGGTTTCGCGACCTGTTTCCGCGGATAGACGTGGAGATCCGGCTGACCGACCGCTTTCTGGACATGGTCGAGGAGGATTTCGACCTGGCGATCCGAATATCCGCCGCGCCATCGGACAAGTTCACCATCTGGCGCAAGATCTGTCCCGTCCGGCGGCTGCTGGTGGCGGCGCCGGGCACGCCCTTCGCGTCGCTGCGTCATCCCAACGAGCTGTCGCCGGGCGATTGCCTGGGCTATGGTGCCGAAAGCCACCGCGAAGCCTGGCAGCTGTCGGACGGCAATGCCAGCGTCACCATCTCGGCCGGCCGCTCGGTCAGCGCGAATAACGGCGAGCTTCTGGCGCATATGGCAGAGGATGGCGCGGGCGTGGCGCTGTTGCCGGTCTTTATCGTTGCCGAGCAATTGCGGACCGGGCGACTGGTGCCGGTCCTGCCCGACTGGGCGCCGCCGCAGCTATGGCTGACGCTTTATTATCCCCCATATCAGAAGCTGCCGCCCAGGATCGCGGCATTTTCGGATTTCTTTGAGCAGCAGGTCACGCCGCTGGTCACGGCCCCGTAGCGCCAGCCCCGTGTCGCCGCCCCGCCCCTCGTCAAGGCCCCGTCACGGCCCGGCCGGCAGGCGCGGCGACGGGGGACGCGGTGTTGGGGCGCGCTCGCTTGCTCTTGCGCCAGCGCCTCGCTCGGCCGGGCAAGCCGGCATGACCGCAATCGCTGATCGGCGCCTGCGCGGCGTTCAGCCCGCCCGGCCGGGATCATGGCCCAGCAGGCGCAGCGCGTTCAGCGTGACCAGCACCGTCGCCCCGGTATCGGCCAGAATGGCGATCCACAGGCCGGTCAGCCCCAGCACCGAACTGACCAGGAACACGGCCTTCAACCCCAGGGCGATGGCGATGTTCTGGCGGATATTGCCCATCGTCGCCCGCGCCAGCCGGATCATCGCCGGCACATCCGCCACCCGGTCGCGCAGGATCGCGGCATCGGCGGTTTCCAGGGCCACGTCGGTTCCCGAACCCATGGCGACGCCGACGCTGGCCTGTTTCAGCGCCGGGGCGTCGTTGATGCCGTCCCCGATCATCATAACGCTGCCCTGCGCGGCCATCCGGCGGATCGCGGCCAGCTTGTCGCCGGGCAGCATTTCCGCCTGGAAGCCGATCCCCAGCGGCGCGGCGATGGCCGCGGCGGTGCGGGAATTGTCGCCGGTCAGCATGGTGGCTGCGATGCCCATGTCCCGCAATTGCGCGACCGCCCCGGCGGCGTCGGGGCGCGGCTCGTCGCGCAGGGCGATCAGCCCCAGCGGCCGGTCCCGGTGCAGGACGGCGACGACGGTCAGGCCCTCGGCCTCCAGCGTCGCGACCGCCTCGGGGTCGTGCAGGCCGCCCAGGCTCGCGGCGTGGCTGGGCGAGGCGACCCAGGCTTGGCCGTCGCCCAGCCTGGCCTCGACCCCCTTGCCGGGCAGGGCGCGCGCCCCTTGCGCAGGCAGCGGGGCGATCCCGGCCATGGCGGCGCGGCGCAGGATGGCCAGGGCCAGCGGATGGCTGGACCCGGCCTCGACCCCGGCGGCGACGGCCAGCAGCCGGGCCTGGGTCACGCCGGGGGCCGGCAGGACCCGCACCGCCTCGGGTCGGCCATGGGTCAGGGTGCCGGTCTTGTCAAAGGCCACGCAGCGCAGCGCCGCCGCCGTCTCGATCACCGCGCCGCCCTTCATCAGCAGGCCGCGCCGGGCCCCCGAGGACAGGGCCGAGGCGATCGAGGCGGGGACCGAAATCACCAGCGCACAGGGACAGCCGATCAGCAGCAGCGCCAGCCCGCGATAGATCCAATCCTCCCAGGCGCCGCCGAAGCCCAGCGGCGGCACCAGCATGACCAGCGCGGCCGCGGCGACCACCGCGGGCATATACCAGCGGCTGAAGCGGTCGATGAAACGCTCGGTCGGGGCGCGGGATTGTTCGGCCTCTTCGACCAGGCGGATGATGCGCGCGATGGTATTGTCGGCGGGTTCGCGGGTGACGCGGATGCGCAGCGCCGATTCGACATTGATCGCGCCTGCCGGGACCGGATCGCCTGGGCCGCGGGTCCGGGGCAGGCTTTCGCCGGTCACCGGGCTTTCGTCCAGGCCGCCGCTGCCCTCGACGATCTCGCCGTCGGCGGGGATGCGCTCGCCGGGCCGGACCAGGACCGTCTGGCCGATCTCCAGCCGGTCGGCGGGGATTTCGCGGATGCCGTCCGGGCTGTCCAGCAGCGCGGTGCGCGGCACCAGCTCGGCCAGGGCGCGGATGCCGCTGCGTGCCTTGCCGGCCGCGACGCCTTCCAGCAACTCGCCCAGGGCGAACAGAAAGACCACCAGCGCCGCCTCTTGCGCCGCCCCGATGGCCAATGCGCCCGATGCGGCAAGGGTCATCAGCGCCTCGATGGTAAAGGGCTGGCCCATGCGCAGGGCGGCCAGGGCACGGCGCGCCACCGGGACCAGGCCGACCAGGCAGGCGGCCAGGAATGCGCCCTCGCCGGCCCAGGCCGGCATCAGCAGGTCAAAGGCCCAGGCCAGGGCCAGCAGCAGCCCGGTCAGAACCACCAGCCGGCCCTTGCGGGTCCGATGCCAGGCTTGGCCGGTTCCGGCCCGGACAGCCGGCTCTCTGTCGCCGCCGCCGCTGTCCCGCGGGGCCGCCATTTCGGCCCCGGTTCGGGTCGGCGCCGTCGCCGTCGCCGCGGCCTCGGCCCCGGCCGGCCGGGGCGGTGCATCCGGCAGCGTAAAGGCGCGCCGCCGCGGCGCCCCATGCCCCCTGGATGCGATGCCATAGCCCAGACTGCGCACCACCTTTTCGATCTCGTCGCTGTCGGTGATGCCGGGGCGCAGCTCGACCGCCAGCCGTTCGGCCATCAGCGCCACGCTGACATCGGTGACACCGGGCAGGCGGCCGACCGCCCGCGCCACCCTGGCCGAGCATGAGGCGCAATCCATCCCCGTCACCGTCCATTCGTGCCGTTCCGTCGCCTGTGTCTCCATCTTCCGCTCCTGCCCGCGGCGGCGGGCGCTTGTATCCGCTGATTCGGAACCCTAATTCCTCTAGCGACTAGAGCTTCAAGGGGGTTTGCAATGTTCCCGATCGGCAGGTTGAGCAAGGCGACCGGCGTCAAGGTGCCGACGATCCGCTATTACGAACGGATCGGGCTGCTGCCCAGCCCCGCCCGGACTGCCGGGAACCAGCGGCTCTATACCCGCCAGGCGCTGGAACGGCTGGCCTTCATCCGCCATGCCCGCGACCTCGGCTTTCCGCTGGAGGCGATTCGAGAGCTGCTGAGCCTGTCGGACCACCCGGCCCAGCCCTGCGCCGCCGCCGACAAGATCGCCGGCCGCCAGCTGGCGGCGGTCGAGGCCCGGCTGGCCCGGCTGACGGCCCTGCGCGACGAATTGCGGCGGATGCTGGACCATTGCGCCTGCGGCACCATCGCGGATTGCCGGGTCATCGAGGTGCTGGGCAATCACGCGCTTTGCGCCCATGATCACGGCCCCGCCGGCGAAGGGACCGGCCCGGCGGCCTAGGTGCTGTTCCATCGACGGCGCAATTCTCTGAAAATTTTCCAACAATATCAATCATCTTAAATCGTTCGATGCTGGCGGAGGACGGGCCGCCGAAAACGGCCTTGCGGCTGTTCTCATCGCCGCGTCTCCGGCCCGGATTTTATGGGTCCGCTGCCTGGAACCGCCATGCGGCGATGCGGCGGCGCGGATGGCGCCGGTCGCCCCTTTCCCCCGCCGCGCCGAAGTCCTAGATTGCCCGCATGCGCTGGACCTTGCCAAATATCCTGACCGTTTTGCGACTTGCGGCCGCGCCGCTGGTGCCGCTCATGTTCTTTTTCCTCAGCCGGCCGCTTGCGGATTTCGCGGCGCTGGCGCTGTTCCTGATCGCCGCCGCCACGGATTGGTTCGACGGCTATCTGGCCCGCGCCTGGGGACAGGAAAGCCGTTTCGGCGCCGCCATGGATCCGATCGCCGACAAGGCCATGGTCATCATCGCCGTGGTGGTGATCACCGGCTATTCGGGGATGAATCCCTGGCTGATCCTGCCGGCGACGGTGATCCTGTTCCGCGAGGTCTTCGTTTCCGGCCTGCGCGAATTCCTGGGCGACAAGGCAAGGCTGCTCAAGGTGACCCGGTTGGCCAAGTGGAAGACGACGGCGCAGATGGTGGCCATCGCCGTGCTTTTTCTGGGCACCGGGCTGAACTATTATGAAACCGGCCGGCCGCCGCTGGTGGGCGAGAGCAGGCTGCCCTGGTCCGACAACTGGTCGGACCTGGCGACGCAGGCCGGGCTGTTGCTGGTCTGGATTGCGGCGGTGCTGACGGCGATCACCGGCTGGGACTATTTTGCCAAGGCCCGGCCCTTCCTGAGGGATGACCATGGCGCTTGACGTCCTTTACTTCGCCTGGCTGCGCGAACGCATCGGCCAGCCGCGCGAGCGGATCGAGACCCGGGCCGCGACCGTGCGCGAACTGGTGGCCGAGCTTTCGGCGCTGGACGAATGGCATGCCGCGGCGCTGGCCGACCTGTCGGCGGTGCGCGTCGCCATCGACCAGGAACTGGCCGAGCTGGACGCGCCGCTGGACGGCGCCCGCGAGGTGGCCTTTTTCCCGCCGATGACCGGGGGCTGAGATGACCGCCAGGGTCCAGGACGCGCCCTTCGACCTTGCCGCCGAACTGGCCGGTTTCGGCGCCGGCTCGGGGGCGGTCGTGACCTTTTCGGGGCTGGTGCGCGACGAAGGCGGCCGGCTGGTGGCGCTGGAGATCGAGCATTATCCCGGCATGACCGAAAAGGCCCTGCAGGCCTATGGCGAGGCGGCGGCCCGGCGCTTTGGCCTGGACGACTGGCGCATCCTGCACCGCCACGGCCGGCTGGCGGCGTGCGAGCCGATCATGATGGTCGCCACGGCCGCCCGGCACCGCGCCGCGGCTTTCCAGGCGGCGGAATATCTGATGGACTGGCTGAAATCGCGCGCGCCTTTCTGGAAGCGCGAGATCGGCCCCGACGGGCCCGGCGCCTGGGTCGAGGCCCGCGCCGAGGACGAGGACGCGCTGTCGCGCTGGTAAGGCACAAGTTGCATTCCGGTCCCGCGGCGATCATATAGGGCCCGGACCAGACAGACCCCGACCGGATGACAGCGCGGAGCCCTGCATGACTTACCTGGAGTTCGAAAAACCCCTTGCCGATCTGGAGGGCAAGGCCGAGGAACTGCGGGCACTGGCCCGAAAGGGCGAAGGCGTCGATCTGGAAAAAGAGGCCGCGGCACTGGATCGCAAGGCCGAGGAAATGCTGCGCGACCTCTACAAGCAGCTCGATCCCTGGCGCAAGACGCAGGTCGCCCGCCACCCGGAACGGCCGCATTGTCGCGATTACATCGAGGCGCTGTTCGACGAATACACGCCGCTCGCCGGCGACCGCGCCTTTGGCGAGGATCACGCGGTCATGGGCGGGCTGGCGCGGTTCAGGGACCGGCCTTGCGTGGTCATCGGCCATGAAAAGGGCAATGATACCAAGTCGCGTATCTTTCACAATTTCGGCATGGCCCGGCCCGAGGGCTATCGCAAGGCGATCCGGCTGATGGACCTGGCCGACCGTTTCCGCCTGCCGGTGATCACCCTGGTCGATACGCCCGGCGCCTATCCGGGCAAGGGCGCGGAAGAGCGCGGCCAGTCCGAGGCCATCGCCCGCTCGACCGAGAAATGCCTGCAGATCGGCGTGCCGCTGGTCTCGGTGGTGATCGGCGAGGGCGGTTCGGGCGGCGCCGTGGCCCTGGCCACCGCCAACCGCATCGCCATGCTGGAACATTCGATCTATTCGGTGATCTCGCCCGAGGGCTGCGCCTCGATCCTGTGGAAGGATGCCGAGAAGATGCGCGAGGCCGCGCATGCGCTGAAGCTGACGGCGCAGGATCTGAAGGAGCTGGAGGTGATCGACCGCATCATCGCCGAGCCGATGGGCGGCGCCCAGCGCGCCCCGGCCGAGGCGATCGCGGCGGTGGGCGAGGCCATCCAGGCCATGCTGGACGAGATGGCCGGCAGGAAGCCGGCCGAACTGGTCAAGGACCGGCGGCAGAAATTCCTGGCCATGGGGGCGAAATCGCTGGCCTGAGCGCCTGCCGCGCCTTCCCGGCCCGGGCCCCGTGATCCGGGGCCGCGCCCTTGCGTCTTCTCTGTTCCCCAAATACCCCGGCCACGGTGCAAGCCGCGCTGCCGCATGGGTATTTGGGGAACGAAGAAGCGCCGGGCGCGTCGCGGTTTGCGAGAGGGGCTTTGCTGTCCTTCCAATGCCCGGCCCGCGCTTTTGCCGGGGCTTGGCACGCGGGATGTTTGCGAAACGGCGCAAGCGCGCAGTCAGCCGCGGGCGGCCTGGACGGATGCTTCGAGGATGTCCAGCGCCTCGTCGAAGACGGCATCGGGGATGGTCAGCGGCGCGAGGAAGCGGATCACATTGCCATATACGCCGCAGGTCAGCAGGATCAGCCGGCGTTCGAGGGCCTCTTGCCGGACGCGATTGGCGAAATCGGGGTCGGGCCTGTCGCTGCCGGCGATGTTGAACTCGACCGCGTTCATGAAGCCGGGGCCGCGGATGTCGGCGACTTCCGGCACCGTCTCGGCGATGCCGGCCAGGCGCTGTTTCAGCCGCTGGCCGAGCCGGGTGGCGCGGTCGCAAAGCTCTTCGTCCGCGATCACGTCCAGCACCGCATGGGCGGCGGCGACCGCCAGCGGGTTGCCGGCATAGGTGCCGCCCAGGCCACCCGGCGCAGGGCTGTCCATGACATCGGCGCGGCCGGTGACGGCGCTGATCGGCAGCCCGCCGCCCAGCCCCTTGGCCATGCAGGTCAGGTCGGCCGCGACACCGTGATGTTCCATCGCGAACAGTTTGCCGGTGCGGGCGAAGCCGGTTTGCACCTCGTCGGCGATCAGCAGGATAGAATGTCGGTCGCAGACCTGGCGCAGGCTGGCGATGAAGCCCGCCGGCGCCTCGTAGAAGCCGCCTTCGCCCTGCACCGGCTCGATGATGATGGCGGCGATGCGCGCGGGGTCGATATCGGCCTTGAACAGCCGGTCCAGCGCCGCCAGCGCGTCCTCGGCCGTGATGCCGTGCAGTTCGTTCGGAAAGGGCAGGTGCCAGATGTCGTTCATCATCGGCCCGAACCCGGCCTTGTAGGGCTGGACCTTGCCGGTCAGCGACATGCCCAGGAAGGTGCGGCCGTGGAAGCCGCCGGCAAAGGCCACGATGCCGGCGCGGCCGGTATGGTGGCGGGCGATCTTGACCGCGTTCTCGACCGCCTCGGCGCCGGTGGTGTAGAAGGCGGTCTTTTTCGGCCCCTCGCCGGGGACCAGCGCATTCAGCCGTTCCGCCAGCGCGACGTAGTTTTCATAGGGCACGACCTGGTGGCAGGTATGGGTGAAGCGGTCGAGCTGTTCCCGGACCGCCGCGATCACCCGGGGGTGGCGGTGGCCGGTATTGACCACGGCGATGCCGGCGGCGAAGTCGATATAGCGATTGCCGTCCTTGTCCCAGATCTCGGCATTCTCGGCGCGTTCGGCATAGACTTGGGTGGTCATGCCGACGCCGCGCGAGATGGCGGCGTTCTTGCGGTCGGTCAGGCTGGTCATCGGCCTCTCCTCGATGCGATTCGCCAGCGATGCTATACGCGGGGCGGTCGGCGGAACAGGCCCGCTTGCGCGCCCTTTCGAGATGCTTCAGGCTGGCGCCATGTTCCCGATCCGCGATCACAACCCGTCGCTGCGCACGCCCCATGTCACCCATGCGCTGATCGTGCTGAACGTGGCGATGTTTCTTGTCACCATGCCCTGGGCGGGCGGGCAGGTCGGGCTGTGGCAGCGGCTGGCGCTTTATCCGGTGGCGGTCATGCATGGCGAATGGCTGTGGGGGCTGGCCACGCATATGTTCCTGCATGCCGGGATATTGCACCTGGCCGGCAACATGCTGTTCTTGTGGGTGTTCGGCGACAACCTGGAGGACCAGATGGGCCCGTTCGGCTTTCTGGTCTTTTACCTTGCCTGCGGGCTGGCGGCGGCGGCGGGGCAAATCGCCGCCATGCCCATGGACGATGTGCCCATGGTCGGCGCCTCGGGCGCGATCGCCGGGGTGATGGGGGGATATCTGCTGCTGTTCCCGCGCGCGCAGGTGGATGTCATCGCCATCATCATCGTGATCATCCGCCGCTTTACCATCCCGGCCTGGGTGCTGCTGCTGGCCTGGTTCGGCATCCAGCTGTTGTCCAGCGCCGGCATGGCGGATGACGGCGTGGCCTATGTCGCCCATGCCGCCGGCTTCCTGGCCGGGATCGTGCTGGCGGTGCCGGTCTTTCTGCGCCGCGGCGGGCCGGGTTTCTGGCGCCGCACCCATGGCCGGCCGCCGCATGCGCCGGGCTATGCGCCTTCGCGCATTCCGCGGGTCGGGCGCTAGAGATGGCCGCGGCTCATGTGGCGCTTGCCGGCAAAGCCCGGCGCGCGGCTGACCGTGAAACCCGCCGCTGCCAGCGCCCGGCGCACATGGCCCGCCGCGGTATAGGTGGCGAAGGTGCCGCCCGGCGCGGTATGGGTGCCGACCTGGGCCATCAGCGCCTCGCCCCAAAGCTCGGGGTTCCGCGCCGGCGAGAAGCCGTCCAGGAACCAGGCATCGGCGCGCCCGTGCCAGCGCGGCAGCGCCTCGCGCGCATCGGCGCGGATGATCTCGGCCGCGACGGTCCCCAGGGTGAAGCGCGGCTGCGGCCATTCGTCGCGCAATCGGCGGGCCAGCGGCTCCAGTTCGGGAAAGGCGGCATGGGCGCGGGCCAGTTCCCCAACGCTCATCGGGAAGGCCTCGAAGCTGGTAAAGCGGATCGGCACGGTGGCGAGTTGCGCCAGCGCCAGCAGGTTCAGCCCGGTGCCAAAGCCCAGTTCCGCGACGTGAAAGCCCGGCCGCAGCCGTGCCGGCAGGTCGTTGCCGGCCAGAAAGACATGGCGGGTTTCGTCCAGCCCTCCGGCCAGGCTGAAATAGGGATCGTCGAAGCGGCGCGAGACGGGAACGGTTCCGTCGCGCCAGTCCAGATCGGCGCTGCTCTGGTCGGGCGGCTGCATTCGCGCTAACTCCTCTTTGCAGGCAGATGCGGCGAAAGGGACCGGATGGCAAGCGAAATCACGGTGGCGGGCGGCGGGATCTTCGGCCTGGCCTGCGCATGGGAGCTGGCCAGGCGCGGCCGCAAGGTGCGCCTGTTCGAGGCGGATCGGATCGGCGCCGGCGCCTCGGGAGGCCATGTCGGTGCGCTGGCCCCGCATGCGCCCGAGAACTGGAACGACAAGAAACAGGTGCAGCTGGAGGCGCTGATCGCCGCCGAGGATTGGTGGGCCGAGGTCCGGGCGGCGGGCGGTGTCGATCCCGGCTATGCCCGCACCGGCCGCATCCAGCCCGTCGCCCGGGGCGCCGAGGCGCGCATGGCCGAACGGGTCAAGGCCGCCGGCGCATATTGGCCCGAATGGGCACGGATGGAGCTGACCGACGCGCCGCGGGCGGGGCTGGTGCCGGTCTCGCCCTCGGGGCTGTGGCTGCTGGACCGGCTGACGGCCCGGATCAGTCCGCGCCGGGCCGGGGCGGCGCTGGCTGCCGCGATCCGTGCCCGAGGCGGCGAGATCGTCGAGGGGAGGGCCGCGCCCGATGCCCCCGCGATCTGGGCGACCGGGGCGGCGGGGCTGGCGCCCTTTGGCGGCAGCGGCGTCAAGGGCCAGTCGGCCCTGCTGGGGCTGGACATGCCCGACGCGCCGCAGGTCTTTGCCGACGGCATCCATGTCATTCCCCATGCCGACGGCACGGTGGCCATCGGCTCGACCACCGAACGCGACGTGCTGGACAGCCGCACGGACGAACAGCTGGATGCGGTGATCGAAAAGGCCCGTGCCCTGTGCCCGGCGCTGAAAGACGCCCCGGTGATCGACCGCTGGGCCGGCATCCGGCCCCGCGCCAGGTCGCGCGCGCCGCTGATCGGGCCTTGGCCGGGACGGCCGGGCCATTACGTCGCCAATGGCGGGTTCAAGATCGGCCTGGCCATGGCGCCCGCCGCCGCCGCCATGCTGGCCGACCTGATGCTGGAGGGGCGCGACCGCATCCCCCAGGGCTTCTGGCCCAAGCTCAGGGCAGGGGACTGACGCCGATCACCGGCAGGTGCAGGTGGAACAGCGCCGCCCAGACCAGCACCGCCGCGGCAAGCCGCGGCCAGGTCAGGCGCAGCGACGCGCCCCGCCGCAGGCTGATCGTCAGGCCGAAAAGCGCATAGGCCAGCAGCAGCCCGAACAGGATGACATGCGCCAGGTCGCCATTGGCCGGCAGATGCGCCGCGCCCCACAGGGCAAAGCCGGCCATCAGCCCGGCCATGCCGCCGAGGGTCGCCGCCAGCACCGCCAGCGGCATGGCCAGGTTGACCAGCCAGCGCATCCAGGGTTCTTGCGTCCAGATCTCGACAAAGGGCGCCCGCCCCGCGGCCAGGATCAGCCAGTAAAGCAGCGCCACAGACAGCAGGCTGTAGCCGGCGACATAGCCCGGCTTGCCCAGCCGTGCGACCAGCGGCCCGCGCAGCCGCGCCGGGATGACATGCGAGCCCAGGAAGGCCGCCAGCGCCAATGCGAATTCGCCCCATTCCATGGCCGCAGCCTAGCTTCGCGGCCGCGCCGCGGCAATCTGCGTTGACGGCGCGCGTTCCTGCGGCATGATGGCACAAAAGAGGACCGCATGACCCGCCTTCAGAAAGCTTTCGACGCCATCGACAAGGCCAATGCCGCCGACCCGCATCTCGACCCCGAGGGCCGACCCGAGGCGCTGCTCTACGGCCGGCGCATGACGGACGAACAGCAGACGCTCTACCCCGATGCCTCCGAGCCGCTGCGCATCGCCTGCCGCGGCCAGCATGTCGAACGCTGGACGCTGCCGCGCGACGCCTATCCGATGGACCGCGCCGGCTATCTGGCCTGGCGCAGCGAACAGGGCCGCCGCCACGCCGCCCGCATCGCGGCCATCATGCGCGAGACCGGCTATGGCGAGCAGGACATCGCCGCAGCCGAAAGGATGCTGACCAAACAGGGCATCAAGCGCGAGGCCGAGGTGCAGGCGCTGGAGGACGTGGCCTGCTTCACCTTCATCCGCTGGTATATGGGGCCCTTCGCCCAAGGGCGCGATGCGCAGGAATTGCAGCGCATCGTCGAAAAGACGGCGCGCAAGATGTCCGCCATGGCCCGCGCCCGGGCGCTCGATGAATTCGCCATCCCCGAACCCTTCGCCGCGGCCTTCCGTGGCTGAGGGACCTCCCCAGGTCCTGATCGTCGCCCATGGCCAGCCCGGCGACCCCGCCCCCCAGCAACGGGCCGTCGAGGCGCTGGCCGCCCGCATCCATGTCCCCGGTGTCCGGGTCCGGGGCGCGACGCTGGCCATGCCCGGCGCGCTGGACCGGGCGGATGACGAGACGCTGGTCTATCCGCTGTTCATGGCCACGGGCTGGTTCACCCGCAGCGAACTGCCCCGCCGTCTGCGGCTTGCCGGCGCGGCGCAGGCCCGCATCCTGCCGCCCTTCGGAGCCGACCCCGGCCTGCCGGCGCTCTGCCTCGCCCTGGTCGCCCAGGCGGCCAAGGCGAGGGGCTGGCCGCTGCCGCAAACCCGCCTGCTTATCGCCGCCCATGGCTCTGGCCGCTCGCGCGCGCCGTCCGAGGCCGCGCGGCAGATCGCGGCAAGCCTCGCCCCGCATGCCGCCGCCGCCACCTGCGGCTTCATCGAGGAACCCCCTTTCATCGCCGAGGCCGCCCGCGGCCTGCCCGCGCAGACGATCTGCCTGCCGCTTTTCGCCACCCGGGCCGAGCACGTCACCGACGACCTGCCCGCGGCCCTCTCCCAGGCGGGTTTCCAGGGCCTGCTCCTGCCCCCCGTCGGCCTCGCCCCCGAGGTCCCCGCCATGATCGCCGAAAGCATCAAGGCCGCCCTTTCCGAGCGGCCCTGATCTTCTTCGTTCCCCAAATACCCATGCGACCGCGCCACCGGCACGGCGCAAGGGGCGGGGCTTACATCGCCGCCAGCTGCGCCAGCGCCGCGCGGATGCGGGTCAGGTCGTCCTCCAGCGCGGCAAGCTTCCCGCGCGTCTCCTCGATCACCTCGGCTTCGGCATTCTCGACAAAGCGCGGATTGGCCAGCCGCCCGCGCAGGCCCGCGGCGTCCTTTTCGGCCTTGGCGGCGGCCTTTTCCAGCCGCGCGGTCTCGGCCTTGACGTCGATCATCGCGCCCACTGGCAGGGCAAAGCTTGCCCCCAGCGCCGCGACGGCGATCATGCCCGGCCCCATGGCGCCGTCCTGCGGCGCGTTCACCCGCGCCAGCCGCTCGATCAGCGGGGCGTTGGCAGCCAGCGCCGCCCGCGCCGCATCGTCCGCCTCGGTCACGATCAGGTCTGGGCGGGCGCCGGCGGGCACGCCGATCTGGGCGCGGGCCGAGCGGATGGCCTCGATCAACGAGATCACCCAGTTCATCTGCCGGTCCGCCTCGGCGTCGATCAGCTCGGCGCCATAGGCGGGCCAGTCGCCATGCACCAGCATCCGCTCGCGATCCCCGGTCAGGGACCACAGTTCTTCGGTGACAAAGGGCATGATCGGGTGCAGCAGCGTATAGCACTGGTCCAGCACCCAGCCCATGGTGGCCTGGGTTTCCTCGCGATACTCGCCGTCGAACAGGGGCTTGGAGAACTCGACATACCAGTCGCAGACCTTGCCCCAGACAAAGGCGTAAAGTCCCGAGGCCGCGTCGTTGAAGCGGAACGTCTCCAGCGCCTCGTCGGTGGCCTGGCGGATGCGGGCGAGCTCGCCGATGATCCAGCGGTTCACCACATGCCGGGGCTGGGGCCGCGCCACGCCGCCCTGCACGCCGTTCATCTCGGCAAAGCGGGTGGCGTTCCAGATCTTGGTGACGAAATTGCGGTTCGCCTCGACATGTTTCGGCCCCAGCTTGGGGTCGCGGCCCATGGCGGCCATGCCGGTCAGGGTAAAGCGCAGCGCATCGGCGCCGTATTCGTCGATCAGCACCAGCGGGTCGATGACATTGCCTTTCGACTTCGACATCTTGGCGCCCTTTTCGTCGCGCACCAGGCCGTGGACATAGACGGTGCGGAACGGCACCTGGCCCACCACGGCCAGTTGCATCATCATCATCCGGGCGACCCAGAAGAAAATGATGTCGAAGCCCGTGACCAGCACCGAGGTCGGGAAATAGCGGCGCAGTTCGGCCGTGTCCTCGGGCCAGCCCAGCGTGCCGATGGGCCACAGCCCCGAGGAAAACCAGGTGTCCAGCACATCCGGGTCGCGCCAGACCGGATAGACCAGCCTGGTCGGGTCCTGCGTCAGGTTGTAATCGGCCAGCCCCTGGGCAAAGGCGTCGATGGCGGCCTGCCGGTCCGCGACCTCGACGACGCGGGCGATTTCCAGCGGCTGCGGCAGTTCGGCGATGGAATCGCGGAACTTGCCGGCCACTTCGGAGAAATTCGCCGCCGCATGGTGGATCTCGTCGCGATGGACCAGGCCCTCTTCCAGCAGGGCGAAGATCTCGACCTCGTCCAGCGCGCCGTCATGGTCGTCCTCGACCTGGCCTTCCAGCCGCAGGTCGAGCCCATACCAGACCGGGATCTGATGGCCCCACCAAAGCTGGCGGCTGATGGTCCAGGGCTCGATATTTTCCAGCCAGTGGAAATAGACCTTTTCGTGCTGCTGGGGCAGGATCTTGGTCGCGCCGCTGCGCACCGCCTCCAGCGCCGGGCCGACGATGCGGGCGGTATCCACGAACCACTGGTCGGTCAGCATCGGCTCGATCACCACGCCGGAACGGTCGCCAAAGGGCTGCATGATCGGCTTGGCATCCACCAGGGGTCGGCGTTCCAGATGCTCGGCGCCGGTTTCCTTGTCGATGGACCTGTGCAGATAGGTGACGGCCAGCCCTTCGGCGGTGATCGCCTCGATCACCCGCGCCCGCGCCTCGTAGCGGTCGAGGCCGCGCAGCTCCTCGGGGACCAGGTTCACGGCCGAGACATCGCCCACATCCTCGCCGCGCGCGGCGCGGCTGGCGATCTGGGCGCTTTCCTCATAGCTCAGGCCGTCGGCGCGCATCCGGCCCTTGCCGTCCATCAGCGCGTAAAGCGGGATGCCGTTGCGAAGCGCGACGGCATAATCGTTGAAGTCATGCGCGCCGGTGATCTTGACCGCGCCCGAGCCGAAATCCGGGTCCGGGTATTCGTCGGTGATGATCGGGATCAGGCGGCGGTGTTCCCTGGGCCCGACCGGAATCTCGCACAGCTTGCCGACGATGGGGGCATAGCGGGCATCGTCCGGGTGGACGGCCACCGCGCCGTCGCCCAGCATGGTTTCGGGCCGGGTGGTGGCGATCGAGATATAGTCGCGCGTCTCGCGCAGGGTGACATTGCCGTCGGCGTCGCGTTCCACATATTCATAGGTCTGGCCGCCGGCCAGCGGGTATTTGAAATGCCACATATGGCCGGGAACCTCGCGGTTCTCGACCTCCAGATCGCTGATCGCCGTCTCGAAATGCGGGTCCCAGTTGACCAGCCGCTTGCCGCGATAGATCAGGCCCTTCTCATGCATGTCCACGAAGACCTTGATGACGGCATCGTGGAAATTGCCTTCCTCGCCGGCCGGGGCGCCGGGGGCGCCGGACATGGTAAAGGCGTTGCGCGACCAGTCGCAGGATGCGCCCAGGCGCTTCAACTGCTCGATGATGGTGTCGCCGGATTCCTGTTTCCAGGCCCAGACCTTTTGCAGGAAAGCCTCGCGCCCGATGTCGCGGCGGCCGGGCTCCTGCCGCTCGGCCATGCGGCGTTCCACGACCATCTGGGTGGCGATGCCGGCATGGTCCTGTCCGGGCTGCCACAGCGTGTCGAAGCCGCGCATCCGGTGCCAGCGCACCAGGATGTCCTGCAAGGTGTTGTTCAGCGCGTGGCCGATATGCAGGCTGCCGGTCACGTTCGGGGGCGGGATCACCACCGAAAAGCTTTCCGCCCCCGGCTTTGCATTGGCGCCCGCGGCGAAGGCGTTGCTTGCCGCCCATTCCTGCGCGATCCGCGCCTCGGCGGCCTGCGCGTCGAAATTCTTGTCCATGGCCATGTCGCTCACCCCTTGAATCGCCAAGGGGATAGCGAAGCGCGGGCGAAAGGCCAAGAGGCGCCGGCCCGGGAAGCGCGCCGCAATCCCCCGCGGGCGGGGAAAAACCGCCTTTCGCCCGCCGTCCTCGTGCCTTACGCCGCCTGGGCGAAATGCCGGACCTGGGCGGCATGGGCGCGCTGAAAGGCGGCGCGCCCGGTCTGGCGGTCCATATAGGCGACCAGCCCCGGCCAGGCGGCAAGCTCGCCCATGCTGTCCACGGTCCGCAGGATGTCGGCCAGCAGGATATCGGCCAGGGTGAAGCGGCCGGCGGCGATGAACTCGCGCCCCTCCAGCACCGGCGCCAATTGCCGCAGTCGTTCTTGCAGGCGCGGCAGGGCCAGCTCCTCGGCCCGCGCGTCGCGGTCAAAGACCCGCGCCAGCACCATGCCGATCACGGCCGGTTCAAGCGTGTTCAGACCGGCGACCAGCCATTGCTGCGTTTCGGCCCGCGCGGCGGCGTCGCGCGGCAGCAGCGCCTCGGCGCGCTCACCCAGGTAAAGCAGGATCGCGCCGCTTTCAAAAAGCGACAGGTCGCCATCCTGCAGGATCGGCACCTGGCCAAAGGGCTGGCGGGCGAAATGCTGCGCGGTCTTTTCGCGCACGCTGGTGGTTTCGATCCGATAGGGCAGGCCGGCTTCCTCGCAGGCCCAGCGGATGCGCAGGTCGCGGACATAGCCGACGGCAAAGGGCGGCACCCAGTCATAGGTCGTTATCGCATAGGCCATGGCTTACTCCTGCCGGGCGAATTCGGCGTCGATTTCGACGGTGATCGGATCGGTGAAGAATTCGTTCATGCCATGGGCCTGCGGGTCGATCTGGGTCTCGGCATGGATGCCGATGAGATCGCGGATGACCGGATTGCCGGATTCGTCGCCGGTATAGCCCTTGCCGGCGCCGATCAGCGTCACCTGGAAGGTCGCCGGCCGGGTCTGGCCCAGCAGCGTCAGCTGGCCCGAGACCTGGCCCCGGGTCGGGCTTTCCGCCGCGAAGCTGTCGGCGGTGAAACGCGCGGCGGGGTTCGCCGCGCTGTCCAGATAGTCCGGGCCGGTCAGGGTTTCGGCAAAGCCCGCGACCGGGGTCATGATCGAGGCGATCTCGACCTCGGCCTCCAGCCGGCTTTGCGCCGGGTCGTCGGGGTTCCAGTCCAGCCGGCCCGAAACGGTGCCGAAGCGGAAGACGCTGACCGAAAAGCCCATATGCGGCACGCGGGCCTGCACCGCCGAATGCGCCGGGTCCAGCCGATAGGTCCCGGCGGCCGCGGCGCGATAGTCCTGCCGGCCGCGCGGGATGCTGTCGGGGGTCACCTCCTGGGCCGCCGCGGGTGCCGCCCACAGGGCAAGCGCGATCAGGGATGCGCGGATCATGGCGTTTCTTCCCTGGGTCCGACCACGGCGAAATGCGCCCCCTGCGGGTCGCGGGCCACCGCGATGAAGGCTCCGCCCGGCACCTCGATCGGGCCGTGCAGCACCTCGCCGCCGCCGTCGCGGATGCGGGCGATGGCGGCATCGACGCCGTTCACGCCGAAATAGGCCAGCCAGCAGGGCACAGGCGCATTGCCCAAGCCCATCATCCCGCCGATATCCGTCCCCTGCCAGGCGAAAAGCTGATAGGTGCCCATCTCGCCCATGTCCATGGCGGCGGATTTCGTCCAGCCGAACAGCTCGGCATAGAAATCGAAGCCCGCCCCGGGATCGGTGGACATCAGCTCGATCCAGTTGCCATGGCTTTCCTTGCGCTGGTTCCAGGCCCCGGATTCGGCCGGGGGCTGCGGGTCCATGGCCTTCGGTTGCAGGACGCCGAAGATCGCGCCCTGCGGGTCGCTGAGCACGGCAAAGCGCCCGGTGCCGGGAATGTCGGCGGGCCCGTGCAATACCTTGCCGCCCAGGGTTCCGACCTTGGCCGCCGCGGCATCGGCATCGTCCATGTCGAAATAGATCATCCAGAAGGGTGGGGCGCCGGCGCGATCGTCCGGCATCTCCGTCAGCCCCGCGATCATGTCGCCGCCACGGCTGGCGAGGTGATAGGTCAGGCTCTCCATCCCGGAATCGGCCATGGTCCAGCCCAGGAGCTTGCCATAGAAGCCTTCGGCATCGCCGAGCCCGTCCTTGGCGGTGGACAGCTCGAACCAGCAGGGTTTGCCGTGATACATGATCCGTCCTCCGCTCAGGCTTTCACGTCCACGATCGGCTCGAATCCGCCCCACATCATGCGCATCCCGTCAAAGGGCATTTCCGGCGGCTTCTGCATCTCGGGGTCGGACATCATCTTTTCGTAGCTGGCATCGGCGGTCGCCTTGTCGGGCCATTCGATCCAGGAAAAAACGACGGTTTCGTCGTCCTTGGCCTGGGTGGACATGTAGAAGTCGTTGACCTTGCCGCGGGGGACATCGACCCCCCAGGCCTCGACCATGCGCAGGGCGCCATAGCGTTTGAACATAGGCCAGGCCGCCTCGGCCATGTCGATGTATTTCTGCTTGTTCGCGGTCGGCACCGCCAGCAGGAAACCGGAGTAATAGGCCATTCTCGCTTCCTCCTCATCGGGCGCGTCATGCGCCAATGAGTCGCAGGCTGGCACTTGTAGTATTAAAAAGCAACTGATAATAGGAAAATATGACCTATACCGGCAAGAACCCGCGACTCCGCTATGAAGAAGGGTGCCTGGGCGCCCATGCGCTGAATTTCATCGGCGACCGCTGGGCGTTGCTGGTGGTGCGCGAATTGATGTTCGCGCCCAAGCGGTTCCAGATGATCCGCGCCGGGCTGCCGGGCATCACCGCCAGCGTGCTGACCCAGCGGCTGGCGCAGTTGGTGCAGGCGGGGGTGGCGGCGCATGACGAGGTGCTGGGGCTTTATGCGCTGACCGATGCCGGCCGGGCGCTGCATCCGGTCCTGCGCGAGCTGTGCCGCTGGGCGCTGCTGATGCCGGGCCACGATCCGGGCAAGTTCATCAGCATTTCCGCGCTGATGATCTCGATTTCGGCGACGGTGGACGGCGCGGCTGCCGCCGGATCGCCGCTGCGCGCCGGCTTCGTCTCGGGCAAGGAGGGGTTCGAGGTCGCGCTTTCCGCCCAAGGTATGCCGCAGGTCCGCGCCGCGCGGCAGCCGCAGGCGGATTTCGTGCTGGAGGGCGGGGGCAATGCCCTGGCGGCGGCGATCTATGGTCCCGGACCCTTGGCGCTGGCCTCGGCCGGGCTGATCGGGCTGCGCGGCGACCGCGGTGCCGCGCAGCAGTTCACCGGGTTTTTCCGGCTGGAGCCTCAGACCAGGTCCAGCAGCGATTCGCCCGAGGAAACCGAGCAGGCGCTGGGCACTTCTTCGACCTGAATCTCGACCACCTTGCCGTCGCTGACCAGCATCGCATAGCGTTTCGAGCGGCCGTTGATCCAGCCGGGCGCCGCGATATCCATTCCCAGCGCCTTGGTGAAGCTGCCATCGGCATCGGCCAGCACCTCGATCCCGGCATCGGCGGCGCCGGTATCCCTGGCCCAGTTCCCGGCGACGAAGGGATCGTTCACCGTGATGCAGACCACGCGCGAGATGCCCTTTTCGTGGAAATTGCCGACGTTTTTCACGAAGCTGGGCATATGGGCATTGGTGCAGGTCGGCGTATAGGCCCCCGGCACCGCGAAAATCGCCACGAGGCCCTGGGCCAAGTCGGCGGCTGCTACCTCTTCGGGGCCGTTGGCGCCCAGTTTCAACAATTTGCCTTCGGGCAGCGTGTCGCCTTTTGCGATGGACATATGTGGTTCCTCTGTCAATTGCATCGTTCCGAGGCCGAATATAGGGTCTGCGCCGTTGGCAAACCAGCGAGGGCGGGGAATGAATATCGTGATCCTTGGCGCGGGGCAGGCGGCGGCCTCGCTGGCCGCAAAGCTGCGCGCGCTGGGGCACCAGGGCGGCATCGCCGTCATCGGCGACGAAGCCGCCGCGCCCTATCAGCGCCCGCCGCTGTCCAAGGCCTATCTGCTGGGCCAGATGGGGCTGGACCGCCTGACGCTGCGCGCCCCCGAATGGTGGGAAGAGAACGGCATTACCCTGCATCCGGGCGAGCGCGCGACGCGCATCGACCGCGACCGCCGCATGGTGGCGACGGAGCGCGGCGAATATCCCTATGACCAGCTTGCCTTGACCCTGGGCGCCGCGCCGCGCCGGCTGCCGGCCGCGATGGGCGGTGAATTGCCCGGCGTGCATGTGGTCAGGAACCTGGCCGACATCGCGGGCCTGCGGCCGGGGCTGGTCGCCGGGCGGCGGCTGGTGGTGATCGGCGGCGGCTATATCGGGCTGGAGGCCGCAGCCGTGGCCCGCAAGCTGGGGCTGGAGGTCACGCTGGTCGAGGCCGCGCCCTGCATCCTGGGCCGCGTCGCCGCGCCCGAAACCGCCGACATGATCCGCGCCCTGCACCGGGCCCATGGCGTCGAGATCGTCGAGGGCACCGGGATTGCCCGCATTACCGGCGACGCGGCCGCCGACGGGGTGGAGCTGGCCGACGGCCGCCTCCTGCCGGCCGACCTCGTGATCTGCGGCATCGGCGTCGCGCCGCAAACCGCACTGGCCGCGGCGGCGGGGCTGGACATCGACAACGGCATCGCCGTGGATGCGCTTGGCCGGACTTCGGACCCGGCGATCTGGGCGGCGGGGGATTGCGCCAGCTTCCCCACTCCAGATGGCCGGCTGCGGCTGGAAAGCGTCGGCAATGCCATCGACATGGCCGAGGCGGTGGCGGCGAACATGCTGGGCGCGAATGTGCCTTATGTGCCCAAACCCTGGTTCTGGTCGGACCAGTTCGATGCGAAATTGCAGATCGCCGGGCTGAACCTGGGCCATGACCGGGTGGTGACGCGGCCGGCGGCGCATGGCGGTTCGGTCTGGTATTACCGCGCGGGCCGGCTGGTCGCGGTGGATGCGCTGAACGACGCCCGCGCCTATATGATCGGCAAGCGGCTGATCGAGGCGGGGCGCTCGCCCAGCCCCGAGGCGGTGGCCGAGGCCGCCGATCTCAAGGCGCTGATGGCATGAGGATCATCGGCGGCACCCTGCGCGGGTTGAAACTGGCCGAGATCGGCGCGGGCGATCCGGCGGCGCATCTGCGCCCGACGACGGACCGCGTGCGCGAGGCGATCTTCAACCTGCTGGTGAACGGCGCGCATGGCAATCCGATCCCCGGCGCGCGGGTGCTGGACCTGTTCGCCGGCACCGGCGCGCTGGGGCTGGAGGCGCTGTCGCGCGGCGCCGCCCGCGTGGCCTTTGTCGATGACGGGCAGGCGGCGCGGGCGCTCATGCGCGCCAATATCGACAAGGCCCGCGCCATGGGCGTGACCGATGTCTGGCGCCGCGACGCCACCCGGATGGGGCAGAATCGCGGCGCGCCCTTTGGGCTGGTCTTCCTGGATCCGCCCTATGGCATGGGGCTGGGCGAAAGGGCGCTGGAATCGGCCCTGGCCGGCGGCTGGATCGCCCCCGGAGGCGTGGTGGTCTGGGAGGAATCCGCCCCTCCCGCCCCGGTCGCCGGGCTGGAACGGATCGACCAGCGCAAATATGGCGATACGATTGTCACATTGTTGCGCGCGGGACACGATCAGGTGGCGCGATCCAGCTTGGTGGACAGGTGAATCAGGCTCTCGCTGGAGCGGACGCCGGTCAATCCGCCGATCTGATCCAGCACATCGTCAAGCTGGCTGGTCGATATGGCGGCCAGTTGCAGCAAAAGATCGACGCGACCGCTGGTGGTATGGACACGCTCGACCTCGGGCAGGCTGCGCAGCCGGGCCAGGATCGCCGCCTGGGCGCGCGGCTCGATGGTCAGAAGGCAGGTGGCGCGGATACGGTGTTCGCGCGCGGAATCGCCCAGCCGCAGCGTGTAACCCGCGATAGCGCCCGAGGTTTCCAGCCGCTCCAGCCGCGCCTGCACGGTCGAGCGCGCCACCTTGAGCCGGCGGGCCAGGACCGCGACCGACATGCGCGCGTCCTGCGCCAGATGGGCCAGAATACCGCGGTCGAGTTCATCCATCTGCAACCTGTCGATTTGCTGAAAGCTTCGTCATATTAACGAAGCCGTGGCCCATTTCCACCCTTTTCATTGCAGCAATCGGAACCCATAGGGCGCAGACTGGTTTCCACCCAAACGCGCACAGGAAGGATATGCCGATGGGACTGACCGAGGGCCGCGGCCCCAAGACCGTCTGGGACAATCCCGCCGAGATCATCCGCAGGCTGGCGCCGGAAAATCCGGTGATGGTCTTTGCCCCTTCGGTCCTGCGCGCTACCGCCCGGCGGTTCCTTGAGGGCTTTCCCGGTCTCGTGACCTATGCGGTCAAGTCGAACCCGGACGAGGCGGTGATCCGCACGCTGCTGGCCGCCGGCATCAAGGGTTTCGACGTCGCCTCGCCCTATGAGATCGACCTGATCGGCCGGCTGGCGCCCGATGCGGCGCGCCATTACCACAACCCGGTGCGCTCGCAGGCCGAGATCGCCCATGCCGTGCAGGCCGGGATCTCGTCCTGGTCGGTGGACAGCCGGTCCGAACTGGACAAGCTTTTCGCCCGCGTGGCCCCCGAGAATTGTGAGATCTCGCCGCGTTTCAAGCTGCCGGTGCTGGGTGCGGCCTATGATTTCGGCTCGAAATTCGGCGCTTCGCCGGAATTGGCTGCGGAACTGCTGCGCGCGGTGGCGGATCGCGGCTATATCCCGTCGCTGACCTTCCATCCGGGCACGCAATGCGTCGATCCGCATGCCTGGGAAAGCTATATCGTCACGGCGGCCGAGATCTGCCGCATGGCCGGCGTCGAACCCCGGCGCCTGAATGTCGGCGGGGGCTTTCCCTCGCATCGCGTCGCCGGGGTCGAGCCCGACCTGGCCGCCATATTCGCCCTGATCGGGCGCGTGACCGCGAAAGCCTTTGACGACCGGCCCCCGGCGCTGGTCTGCGAGCCGGGGCGCGGGCTGTGCGCCGACGCCTTTGCGCTGATCACCCGGGTCAAGGCGGTGCGCGACGGCCAGAACGTCTTTCTGAACGATGGCGTCTATGGCGGGCTGTTCGAGCTGCCCATCGTCGGCAATCTGGACCGCCTGCAGGTGCTGACCCCCCAGGGCACCGCGCGCGGGGGCGAGCCGATGCACCGCGTCATCTTTGGCCCGACCTGCGATTCGGTCGATCGCCTGCCGGGCGAGCTGTCCCTGCCCGCCGATGTGCAGGAGGGCGATTACATCGTCTTTCACGGCGCCGGCGCCTATTCGACGGTGACGAATACCCGCTTCAACGGGTTCGGGCTGATGGCGCAGCTGACCGTGAACGCGCTGGAATAGGCGGCCCAGGGGGAGCCGCCTTCGATCCCTGGCCCGGCCGCTCAGGCCACGCGGGAAAATTCGCCGTTGGGCGTAATTCCCAGCGCGGCACAGACCTTCAACACCAGTTCGGGCTTGTTCAGCGTATAGAAATGCAGCCGGTCCACCCCGCCTGCCACCAGCCGTTCGCATAGCCGGACACAGGTATCCAGGGCCAGCTGTGCTTCGCCCTGCGGGCCGGCGGCGGCAAAGGCGTCCTCGGCCCATTGCGGGACCGAGGTGCCGCAGCGTTCGGCAAAGCGCCGGGTGCCGGCCCAGCTCTGGATCGGCAGGATGCCGGGGATGATCGGGGCCTGGATGCCCGCCGCGGCACAGGCGTCGCGAAAGCGGAAATAGGTCTCGGCGTCGAAAAAGAACTGCGTCATCGCGCTGGAGGCCCCGGCCTCGACCTTGCGCTTGAGCCAGGCGACATCGGCGGCGGTGTCGGGGCTTTCGGGATGCGGTTCGGGATAGGCGCCGCAGCGGATGGTCATGTCGCCGCGCGCCGCGATGGCGGCGATCAATTCGACCGAATTGGCGAAACCGTCGGGATGCGGGGTGAAACGGTCCTGCCCCTGCGGCGCATCGCCGCGCAGCGCCACGATCTCATGCACGCCGGCGGCGGCATAGTCCTGGACGATCTGCAAGGTTTCCTCGCGCGTGGCATCGACGCAGGTCAGATGCGCGGCGACATTCAGCCCGTAATGGCTGGCCAGCGCCGTCACCGCCTCATGCGTCAGCTGCCGCGTGGTGCCGCCCGCGCCATAGGTGACCGACACGAAATCCGGCCCCAGCGGCGCCAGCGCCCGCGCCGTCTCCCACAGCCGGAACGACTGGTCCAGGTTCCGGGGCGGAAAGAATTCAAAGCTGACGGCCGGGGCGGTCGGGGGCGTGGGCATGGCATGGGTCCTTGTCTCGCGGGTCTTGTGACATGGGCAGCGACGTGAGACAAATTCATAATCCTCAAGATCGTCATGAGTTCCGATCAAGATGCACCTCGAACTTCGCCATTTGCGCAGTCTGCGCGCCATCCATGAACAGGGCGGCCTGGCCCGTGCGGCCGAGGTGCTGCACCTGACGCAATCGGCATTGTCGCATCAGATCAAGGCGCTGGAAGAGCAGGCCGGGGTCGAGCTTTTTCTGCGCCGCACCAAGCCCTTGCGCCTGTCGGCGGCGGGGATGCGGCTTTTGCGCACGGCCGAGCAGGTCCTGCCGCTGGTCGAGGCCGCCGAGGCCGAGTTCCGCGCCGTCGAACAGGGCCGGGCGGGGCGGCTGCATGTGGCGATGGAATGCCATCATTGCTTCGACTGGCTCCTGCCGGTGCTGGACCAGTTCCGCCGCGCCTGGCCCGAGGTCGATCTGGACATCCGTTCCAGCCTGGCGCTGAAGGCGCTGCCGGCCCTGCTGCGGGGGCAGGTGGACATGGTGATCTCGTCCGACCCCGAGGAGATGGCCGGCATCAGCTTCCAGCCCCTGTTCGACTACGCCCCCACGATGGTCGTCGCCGCCGGCCATCCCCTGGCGGCCAAGGGCTATGCCGAGCCGGCCGACCTGGCGGGCGAGACGCTGATCACCTATCCGATGGACCGGGCGCGGCTGGATGTCTTTTCGCAATTCCTCGACCCGGCGGGGGTCGAGCCGGGCCAGATCCGCCAGGTCGAGCAGACCGCCATCGCGCTGATGCTGATTGCTTCGGGGCGCGGGGTGGCGGTGATGCCCGACTGGGTGCTGCGCGCCCAGGCCGGCAATCCCGAGCTGGCGCTGCTGCCGCTGGGTCGCCAGGGCATGCTGCGCCGGCTTTATGCCGCGTTGCGGACCGAGGACCTGCAACAGCCCTATATGGCGCATGTGCTGCGCCTGGCGCGAACCGAGCCGGTCAGGATGATGCGCGCCCTGGCGCAGGCATGACCGGCAGGGCGGGGCGGATCGGCCACAGCATGGCGCCGAATGCCGGCCGGATTTGACAAAGCCCCGCAGCCGCTGGATGAATCCCATCCATCCCTTGCGATCAGGAACGCCATGGCCCGCCTTTCCACCGATCCCAGGCTCGTCGCGACCGTCCGGGACGGCGTGCTGCGGCTGGAGGGTGAGTTCACCGTCTGGACGCTGGCGCAATTGCCGCCCGGGGCGGGGACGGCGCAGCGGCTGGACCTGTCGGGCCTGACCCGCCTGGATACCGCCGCCGCCTGGTATCTGACCGGGCGCGAACGCGAGGGGGCGCGGCTCGACGGGCTGAACGAGACGCAGGCCGGCCTGCTGGGCACGGTGCGGCAGGCCCTGCCGCGGCCCGAGGCGGAAACGGTCGCCGCCGGCGGCTGGCGGCTGATGCTGGAACGGACCGGCCGGGCCATGGTCGGCGCGCTGGCATTCCTGCGCGAGATCGCGGAATATCTGGGCCGCTTTCTTGCCGCCCTGGGGCGTGCCCTGCTGCATCCGCGCGATTTCCGCTTTACCTCGCTGGTCTGGCACTGCCAGGAAACCGGGCTGCGTGCCGTGCCCATCGTGGCGCTGATGTCCTTTCTGATCGGCGTGGTGCTGGCCTTTCAGGGCGCGGCGCAGTTGCGCCAGTTCGGGGCCGAGGTCTTTGTCGTCGACCTGATCGCCATTTCCGTGCTGCGCGAGCTGGGCATCCTGCTGACGGCGATCATCGTCGCCGGGCGCACCGCCTCGGCGCTGACGGCCTCGATCGGTTCGATGAAGATGAATGAAGAAATCGACGCGATGCGCACCCTGGGTCTGGACCCCGACATGGTGCTGATCCTGCCGCGGGTGCTGGCGCTGATCATCACCTTGCCGATCCTGGGGCTGATCGCCAATGTCTCGGGCCTGGTCGGCGGTGCGCTGATGTCCTGGATCGAGCTGGGCATTTCGCCACCGATGTTCCGCAACCAGCTGCTGACCGATACCAGCGTCGATCATGTCGTCGTCGGCCTGTCCAAGGCCCCGGTCTTTGCGCTGATCATCGGCATCATCGGCTGCCATGCCGGGATGAAGGTCGGCAAGGACGCGGAATCGCTGGGCGCCGAGACCTCGCGCGCTGTGGTCAATGCCATTTTCGCGGTGATCGTCGTCGATGCGCTGTTCTCGATCTTTTTCGCCGAGGTCGGGCTGTGAACGGCAATGTCATCGAGGTCCGGGGCCTGCGCACCCGGTTCGGCCGCCATGTCGTGCATGACGGGCTGGACCTGGACCTGCGGCGGGGCGAGATCCTGGGCGTGGTCGGCGGCTCGGGCACCGGGAAATCGGTGCTGCTGCGCACCATCGTGGGGCTGAACCGCCCCACCGCCGGCACGGTGCGGGTGCTGGGCCAGGACGTGGGGGCGTTGACCGGCCCCGCGCGCGAGGCGCTGGAGCGGCGCTGGGGCGTGATGTTCCAAAGCGGGGCGCTGTTTTCCTCGTTGACCGTGCGCGAGAATGTCGAGGTGCCGCTGCGCGCCGTGCCCGGCCTTTCGCCCCAGGCGCGGCGGGGGCTGGCCGAGCTGAAAGTGTCCATGGCCGGCCTGCCCTGGAGCGCGAATGACAAATACCCTTCCGACCTGTCGGGCGGGATGAAGAAACGCGCGGGGCTGGCGCGGGCGCTGGCGCTGGACCCCGAGATCCTGTTTCTGGACGAACCCACCGCGGGCCTGGACCCCATCGGCGCCGATGCCTTCGACCGGCTGATCGTCGAGCTGCGCGATGCGCTGGACCTGTCGGTGTTCCTGGTCACGCATGACCTCGATACGCTGCATGCCTGTTGCGACCGCATCGCGGTCCTGGCGGAAAACAAGGTGCTGGTCAGCGGCACCATGGCCGAGATGCTCCGGGTCGATCACCCCTGGGTGCATGAATATTTCCACGGGCCCCGCGCCCGCGCCGCCATGACTGCCGGCCGCGCAAAGGAGTAAGCATGGAAACCAAGGCCAATTACGTCCTGATCGGAGCCTTTACCATCACGGGTTTCCTGGGGATGCTGCTGTTCCTGATGTGGTTCGCCAAGCTGCAGCTGGACCGGCAATTCGCCTATTACGACATTTATTTCCCCGAGGTTTCGGGGCTGGCCGTGTCCTCGGAGGTGACTTTCGCCGGGCTTTCCGTCGGCAATGTCGTCGATATGCAGCTTTCGCAGAACCTGAACGGTGCCGTCCGCGTGCGGGTCGAGGTGGCCGAAGATACGCCGGTGCGCACCGATTCCCGGGCCTCGATCGAGATTCAGGGCGTGACCGGGATCGCCAATGTGGCGATCACCTCGGGCCGCCCGGATGCGCCGCTGCTGCGCGAGGTGAACCCGGAATCGGTCCCGGTGATCACTGCCAGCCGCTCGGCCCTGCAGACGCTGTCGGACCAGGGCCCCGAAATGCTGTCGCGCCTGAACACGGTGGCCGAGCAGCTGACCCGGCTTCTGGGCGACGAGAACCAGAACCGGGTGCGCAATATCCTGGACAATGTGGAACGCTCCAGCGCCAACCTGGATCAGGCGCTGGCCGATGTGACCAAGGCCACCCAATCCATCGCCGCGGCCGCCGACGACATCTCGGGCTTTGGCGAAAGGCTGGACGGGCTGGGCGCGGCCGGCGAAAGGACGCTGGGCAATGCCGATGCGGCGCTGGCCAAGTTCACCGAAAGCGCCGCCAGGGCGGATGCGGCGCTGGATGCCGGCACCGCGACGCTGGACGAGCTGCGCGCCTATGTCGCGGGCGACCTCAAGGGGCTGACCCAGCGGCTGGACCAGACCGCCGCCGGCTTGCAGTCCGACCTGTCGCGCCTGGCGGGCCGCGCGGATCAAAGCCTGGACAGCCTGGACGCGGCGCTGGAGGTGGGCGGCCGCATGCTGGCCTCGGCCGAGCGGGCATTCGACGGCGCCGACCGGGTGATCAACAGCAATGTCGAGCCGGTGGTGGCCGATCTGCGCGTGACGCTGGGCAAGGTGAACCAGGCCATCGACCGCGTGGCCGCCGACCTGCCCGAAATCACCGAGCGGCTGCGCAACGCCGCCGACAGCGCCGATGCCGCCTTTGCCGGGCTGCGCGGCATGCTGGACAGCGCCCGCGCCCCGGTGCAGGCTTTCGCCCGCGAGGGATTGCCGCAATTCACCCGCATGGCCAGCGAGTTGCGCGGGCTGGTGGATAACGTGAACCAGCTGGTCTCGGCGCTCAGGCGCAACCCGTCGCAAATCCTCTCGGGGCCGCGCGCGCCCGAGTTCCGCCGTTGAGGAGTCCATGATGCGCACCGCTGTCGCCCTGATCGTCCTGACCCTGACCTTGCCGGGCTGCGCCGCGCTGCGGGCGCTGGAGGGCGAGCCCGAGCGCGATGTCTTTGAACTGCGCCCGCCTTCGGATGTGCCCCGGACCTGCGGCCGCGGCCGGCTGGCCGAGCTGGTGATCGAGCCGCCCAAGGCGCGCGGCACGCTGGACACCGACCGCATCATGATCCGTCCCAATGCCCTGCAGACGCAATACCTGCCCGATGCGCGCTGGGGCGATACGGTGCCGGTGACGCTGCAAACCCTGCTGGTGCGCGGCTTCGGGGTCTATGATGTCTTTACCCATGTCGGCCGCGCGCCGCTGGGCGCGGCGGGCGATTACGCGCTGATTTCCGAGATCAACGATTTCAACGCCGAGGTCGCAGAACAGGGCGCGACCGTCAAATTGGCGGTCGATGCGCAGATGGTGCGCGAAATGGATGCCAGCATCGTCGCGCGCGGGCATTTCACCGCCACGGCCCAGGCGCCGACGACGGATACCGCGGACCTGATCCCGGCCTTCGACGCGGCGGGCCAGCAGCTGGTTGGGCAGATGACCGACTGGGGCCTGCGCGCCCTGGGCGTGAATCCGGCCGGCTGCCGCTAGGGGGCGGCCGCCGGGCCGCGGCCCTTCCGCCCTTTTCAGCCCTTGTGGAAGTGATCGACGATTTTCTGCGCCATGGATTCGCTGATCCCCTCGACCGCGACCAGATCGGCCAGGCCGGCGCGGCTCACCGCCTTGGCGCTGCCGAAATGCTGGAGCAGCGCGCGCTTGCGGGCCGCGCCGATGCCGGGGATCTCGTCCAGCGGGTTTGCCATCACCGCCTTGGCCCGCTTGGCGCGATGGGTGCCGATGGCCCAGCGATGCGCCTCGTCCCGCAGGCGCTGGATGAAATACAGGACCGGGTCGTTCATCCGCAGCGCGAAGGGACGCCGGCCGTAACGGTGGAATTCCTCCTTGCCGTGGTCGCGGTCCTCGCCCTTGGCAACGCCGATCATCGGGATGTCCTCGACCCCCATCTCGGCCATGATCTCATGCACCGCGCCGACCTGCCCGGCGCCGCCGTCGATCAGCAACAGGTCCGGCCATGCGTCGGTCTGGCGGTCGGGATCCTCTTTCAGCAGGCGTGAAAAGCGGCGGGTCAGCACCTCTTTCATCATGCCGAAATCGTCGCCCGGCGTGATCTCGGTGCCCTTGATGTTGAACTTGCGATACTGGCTCTTGATCCAGCCCTCGGGGCCGGCGACCACCATGCCGCCGACGGCATTGGTGCCCTGGATATGGCTGTTGTCATAGACCTCGATGCGCTGCGGCACGGCGGGCAGGTCCAGCGCCTCGGCCAGCCCCTCCAGCAGGCGCTGCTGAGCGGCGCTTTCCGACATGCGCCGCGCCAGGCTTTCGCGGGCATTGCGCAGGGCGTTTTCCACCAGTTCGGCCTTTTCGCCGCGCCGGGGCACGCCCAGCACGACCTTGCGCGCGGCCTTTTCCGACAGCGCGTCGGTCATCAGGTCCGGGTCCTCGATCCCGTGCGACAAAAGGATCAGCCGCGGCGGCACCTTGCCGTCATAGAACTGCGCCAGGAACGCCTGCATCACCTCATCGGCCGATTCCACGCCGTTCAGCCGCGGATAAAAGTCGCGGTTGCCCCAGCTTTGGTTGCCGCGGATGAAAAACACCTGCACGCAGGCCTGCCCGCCCTCCATATGCAGCGCGATCACATCGGCCTCGGGGACGCCGCGCGGGTTGATGGCCTGCACCGATTGCACGGCGGTCAGCGCCTTGATGCGGTCGCGCAGGGCGGCGGCGCGTTCGTATTCCATCGCCTCGGCCGCCTGGGCCATCTCGGCCGCCAGGTCGGCCTGGATGCGGGTGGTCTTGCCTTGCAGGAACAGTTCGGCATCGGCGACCAGGCTGTTATATTCCCCTTGCCCGATGCGGCCGACGCAGGGGGCGCTGCACCGCTTGATCTGGTAAAGCAGACAGGGCCGCGTCCGGCTGGAAAAGGTCGCATCGGTGCAGGACCGCAGCAGAAACACCCGCTGCAACTGGTTCAGCGTCCGGTTCACCGCCCCGGCGCTGGCAAAGGGGCCGTAATAATCGCCCTTTTCCGCCTTGGCGCCGCGATGCTTCTTGATCTGGGCAAAGGGATGCGACTTGGCGACCAGGATGTTCGGAAAGCTCTTGTCGTCGCGCAACAGCACATTGTAGCGCGGCTTGAGCTGCTTGATCAGGTTTTGCTCCAGCAGCAGCGCCTCGGTCTCGGTGCGCGTGGTCAGGAACATCATCGAGCAGGTTTCGCGGATCATCCGCGCGATGCGCGCCGAATGCCCGCTGCCGCGCGCATAGTTCGAGACCCGCGCCCGCAGGTTCCGCGCCTTGCCGACGTAAAGCACCGCCCCCTGCGCATCCAGCATCCGATAGACCCCCGGCGAGCCGTCGAGGGTCCGCAGATAGTCCTGGATCAGCGCATGGCCGGTCTTGGCGGGGCGCGTTTCTGGGGTGGTATCGGTCATGCGGTCAATCAAGTGATTCTCGGGCCGGGCTGCAAGTTCGGGCGGTAAAGTTCAAGTTTAATCCTGTCCACGGAATCTGTGGATAACTCTGTGAATCAGCTTGGGAGTAGCAGCCGTTCAATTAGCATTTATTGGGGTTCCGTTAATTTGCATAAATTCTAGGCACCAATGTAAGGCAATGATTTTGCTATGTATTTTTTCTCCGTCACGCAATCCACTGAATTACTTGCCAGAATCGTGAAGATTGCGTGAACGTCCCGCCCCAAGTGGACAACTTGCCGCGGAGCGGCGGTTTTCTGCCTTATTCCCTGCCCAGCACGTCGGGCGTGCGCCAGGCAAGATGCTGGCCGCCATCCACGCAGATCAGCTGGCCGGTGACCGAAGGCGCGTCGATCAGATAGCCAAGCGCGGCGCAGACATCCTGGGGGCCGGCGCCGCGTTGCAGGATCGTCGCGGCGCGCTGCTGGGCGAAATGGCGGTCGGATTGGCGCACACCCTGCACGGTCGGGCCTGGGCCGATGGCATTGACGCGGATATCGGGCCCGAGCGCCTGCGCCGAGGTCCGCGTCAGCCACCACAACCCGGCCTTGGCCAGCGAATAGGTCATGAATTCGGGCGTCGGTTTCAGCACCCGCTGGTCGATCATGTTGATGACCTGGGCCTGCGCCACCGGCTCGCCCCCGCTCCGGTCCGCCGGCGGCGCCTGGCGGGCAAAGGCCTGGGTCAGGATCAAGGGCGCGCGCAGGTTCGACCCCATATGCCTGTCCCAGCTGTCGCGGGTGGCGCTGGCGATATTGTCATATTCAAAGATCGAGGCATTGTTGACCAGCAGGCGCAGGGGTCCCAGGGCGATGCGGGCGCGTTCGACCAGAGCTTCGGATTGGTCCAGGTCCAGCAGGTCGGCGCCGATGACCTCGGCCCGCACGCCCAGGGCGCGGGCCTCGGCGGCGGTGGCCTCGGCCTCGGCGGCCGAGGCATGGTAGTGGATGGCCACATCCATGCCGCGCCGGGCCAGATACAAGGTGATCGCCCGGCCCAGACGGCGGGCGCCTCCGGTCACCAGCGCGGTCATTTCCGTCCGATCCCCAGCAACCGGGCGATTATGCGGCGCACCCCCGGCCCGGCGGCCAGCGCCAGCGCAATGATGATCAGCAGACACAGGATGACGGCCTTGATCATCCGCGCCCCGCCCCAAAGCGCGCAAAGGCGGCGCGTTCCTCGATGCCGTCGATGACATCATCGGCAGACAGGCCAAGGCGGCGGAACCAGGGAATGCGCTGGCCATAGGTCAGGAAGCGCACCTCCTTGCCGTAAAGCTCGCGCATCTTGGGGACCAGATGGGCGATGCCATCGGCCAGGCCCAGCTCGACCGCCTCGCGGCCGGTCCAGATATCGCCGGTGAACAGGTCGCGATCCTTGGCCAGGCGGTCGCCGCGGCGGCTGCGCACCTGTTGCATGAAATTCTCGTGGATCGGGCCCAGCAGCCGGTTCAGCCGCGCGACATCCTCGGGCGTTTCGGGACGGAACGGGTCCAGCATCGACTTCGAGCGCCCGGCGGTATGCACCCGGCGCTCGATCCCGTGGCGCTGGATCAGCTCGGCAAAGCCGAAGCCAGAGGAGATGACCCCGATCGAACCCAGCACCGAACTGTCGTCGGCCCAGATGAAATCCGCCGCCGTGGCCAGCCAATAGCCGCCCGAGGCCGCCATATCCTCGACAAAGGCATGGACGGGGATGCCGCGTTCCTCGGCAAGGCGGCGGATGCGCGCCCCGATCAGGCTGGATTGCACCGGCGAGCCGCCGGGCGAGTTCAACGCCAAGGCGACGGCGACGGGGCGGCGGCGCTTGAAGGCGCGTTCGAGCAATGGCGCAAGCGCGGCGTCGGACAGCCCGGCACCGCCCCGGCCGGCAATTCCGATGGCGCCTTGCAGGCGCAGGACGGCGACATTGGCCGAGCGGTTCAGGAAAGGGATTCTCATGGTTTCCAGATAGGCAGATGCGGGCCAGGGGGCAAGCACTCAGCCATGGGCTTTCAGAAACTCGGCGACCTCGGCGCGGTCCGGCATGGCATTGCCCGCGCCGTGCCGGGTCACTTGCAGGGCGGCCGCGGCCGCGGCGTGGCGCAGCGCATCCTGCGGGGTTTCGTCGCGGGCCAGCCCAGCGGCGAACCAGCCGGCAAAACAGTCCCCGGCGCCGGTCGTGTCCACCGCCCGCACCGGAAAGGCCGGCTGGTGCCAGACCCGCCCCTGGCGCAGGTCGCGGAATTCCGCCCCCTCGGCGCCGCGGGTGATCAGCAGGCCCTCGACCGGCAGCTCTTCGCCGAAGGCGGCGAAGGTATCGCGGGCTTCGATACCGTTCACGGCCAGGATCGAGATATGCGGCAGCATCTCGCGCAGCGCCCCGATGCTGAAGGGCGCGGCGGAATAGATGACCCGCGCCCCGGCCTGGCGGGCCCGCGCGGCGGTCCTGGCCTGCAGATTGGTTTCATTCTGCATCAGCAGGATGTCACCGCGGGCAAAGGCGGGGCGGCTGGCCATGTCCTCGGGCAGGGCCAGGTTTGCGCCGCCATGCAGCACGATCGAGTTTTCACCGTTTTCGTCGACCAGGATGATGGCATGGCCCGTGGCCTCGCCCGGCAGGCGCAGGATGGCCGAGACCTCTATCCCGGCGGCGGCCAGCCGTTCCGGCACCCAGTCGTCGCCCATGCCCATGGCGCCGATATGCACGACATCGGCGCCGGCGCGGGCGGCGGCGATGGATTGGTTGGCGCCCTTGCCGCCCAGCCCCCGGTCATAGGACCGCGCCAGCAGCGTCTCGCCCGGGCGGGGCAGGGCGCGCAGGCGGTATACGTGGTCGATATTGATCGAGCCCAGATTATAGATGGTCATGCCCGGTCCCGGTCGCTGTTCTTGCCGGGCATCTGATCGGGACGGGGGCGGCTTGTCCATATCGGCCGGCGCAAAATCCCGGACTGCAACGAAAAACGCGCCCCGAAGGGCGCGTTTCCATGGTCTGGATCGGGGATCATTCCGGCTTGCGCGGATGCTTTACCGGCAACCACAATTTCTTGTTGGTCAGGTAGAGCAGCACCGAGAACACGATCAGGAAGATCACCGAGACAAAGCCGACCTGCTTGCGGTCCATCATCTTCGGTTCGGCCGTCCACATCAGGAAGGCGGCCACATCGCTCGCCATCTGGTCGACGGTCGCCGGGGTGCCGTCCTCATAGGTGATCAGGTCGTCGCTGAGCGGCGGCGGCATCTGGATCCAGTTCCCCGCAAATGCGGCGTTGTGATAGAAGACGCTGCCCGCCTCTTCCTTTTCCTCGCCGTTATAGCCGGTCAGGACGGCGTGGATATATTCCGGGCCGCCGATGCCGTTGAACAGCTGCGAAAGGCCGGTGCCATAGGGGCCATGGAAGCCGGCGCGCGCCTTGGCCATCACCGACAGGTCCGGCCCCATGCCGTCGCCGGTCACGGTCGGGAAATGGTCGGTGGGAACGCGCTCGCGATCCTCGCCGGTTTCCGGGTCGGTGATGCTGAAATTGGCGGCATAGGCACGGACCTGATCCTCGGGCAGCTGCGGGCCGCCTTCGTCGCCCAGAGTCCGCAGGGGCACATAGCGCAGGCCGTGGCAGGCCGAGCAGACCTCGGTATAAACCTGCAATCCGCGCTGCAGCTGGAACTGGTCGAACTTGCCGAACGGCCCCTCGAAGCTGAACGAGATATCCTCGATATGCGCGGTCTCGTGGCTGGCGCCCGCCTCTTCGGCCGCCGCGGCTTCCTCTGCCGGCGCTTCCTCGGCCGCAGGATCCTCAGCCAGTGCTTCCTCGGGTGCGGCCTCCTCTTCGGTCACGGCTTCTTCGGCAGCAGGCGCAGCTTCGGCCGGGGCTTCCCCGATCGTATCGGCTGCCTGCTCTTCGGTCGCGGCGGGGGGCTGGTCCGCCCCCGGCTCTTCCTGCGCGGCCTCTTCCGACGGGGCTGCCGCCGCAGGTTCCGTGGCAGCTGCCGGCGCGGTCGCCGCGCCGGTGTGATAGCTGGAGCCCGCGGGGGCCGTGGTGCCGGGCGCGGTGCTTGCGTCCTGCGCCACGGCGCCGCCTGCCAGGGCAACGGTCAGGGCCGCAACAGCCGTGAGCGATGCGTTTCTCAAGGTCATTGTTGCCTCTCCTTACTCGGCAGGATGGGTTTCAGGCCCGTAATGGGCGTTGAAGTCTTCCTCGATGGTCTGCGGCATCGGGGCGGGCTTTTCAATGATGCCCAGCACCGGCAGGATGACCAGGAAGTAGGCGAACCAATAGGTTGCGCCGGCCAGTGCGATATAGGGGTAGATCCCCTCCGTCGGCATGGCCCCCACCCAGGTCAGGACCACGAAATCGACCACCAGCAACCAGAACCACCATTTGAACAGCGGGCGATATTGGCCCGAACGCACGCGCGAGGTGTCCAGCCAGGGCACCAGGGCCATGACCAGGATCGCGCCGAACATCGCCAGGACGCCGAAGAACTTGGCGTCGATGATGCGGAAGGACAGGAAATTCACCAGCTGCACGACCCAGACATCGGCGGTGAAGGCGCGCAGGATGGCATAGAAGGGCAGGAAATACCATTCCGGCACGATATGCGCGGGCGTCGAAAGCGGGTTGGCCTCGATATAGTTGTCGGGATGGCCCAGATAGTTCGGCATGAAGCCGACAATGGCGAAGAACACGACCAGCACCACGGCCAGCGCGAACAGGTCCTTGATCACGAAATAGGGCCAGAAGGGCAGGGTGTCCCTTTGCGCCTCTTCCTTCGAGCTGCGGCGGACTTCGACCCCGGTCGGGTTGTTGTTGCCGGTGGTGTGGAAGGCCCAGATATGGACGATCACCAGCGCCGCGATCACGAAGGGCAGCAGGTAATGCAGCGAGAAAAAGCGGTTGAGCGTCGCGTTATCGACCGCCGGGCCGCCCAGCAGCCAGGTCTGGATCGATTCGCCGATCCCCGGGATCGCGCCGAACAGGCCCGTGATCACCGTCGCGCCCCAGAAGGACATCTGGCCCCAGGGCAGCACATAGCCCATGAAGGCGGTGCCCATCATCATCAGATAGATCAGCATGCCGACGATCCAGGTCACCTCGCGCGGGGCCTTGTAGGAGCCGTAATAGAGGCCGCGGAAGATGTGGATATAAACGGCGAGGAAGAACAGCGAGGCGCCGTTCGCATGCAGATAGCGCAGCATGTAGCCGCCGTTCACGTCGCGCATGATATGTTCGACCGAGGCAAAGGCCAGGTCGACATGCGGCGTATAATGCATCACCAGCACGATGCCGGTGGCGATCTGCAGCACCAGGCAAAAGGCCAGCACGATGCCCCAGATCCACCACCAGTTGAGGTTCTTGGGGGTGGGGATCATCAGGGTGTCATAGAGCAGGCCGACGACGGGCAGGCGGCGATGCAGCCAGCGCTCGAATCCTGTCTTGGGCTCGTAATGGTCGTGGGGAATACCGGCCATGTGCGCCTCCTCAGCCCAGCTTGATGGTGGTTTCGTCAAGGAATTCGGCAACCGGGATATGCAGGTTCTCCGGCGCCGGCCCTTTGCGGATGCGGCCCGCCTGGTCGTAATGCGACCCGTGGCACGGGCAGAACCAGCCGCCGAAATCGCCTGCCCCGTTCCCGATCGGCACGCAGCCCAGATGGGTGCAGACCCCGATCATGACCAGCCATTCGCCGGCCTCGTCCATGGTGCGGTTTTCGTCCGAGGCATCGGCCTCGGGCTTGTTGGGGTTCTGGGCGCTCTGGTCGATCAGCTGGTTCAGCTGGACCGCGCGGCCGCCCTGGATCTCCTCCTCGGTGCGGCGGCGGATGAACACGGGCTTGCCGAGCCATTTTACCGTCAGCTGGGTGCCGGTTTCGACGCCGCTGACATCGACCTGGATCGAGGCGAGCGCCTGGACATCGGCCGAAGGGTTCATCTGGTTGACAAGGGTCCAGGCGGCAGCTCCGACCGCGACGGTGCCGGCACCGGCCGTCGCGTAATAGAGGAAGTCCCTCCGGGTGGCGCCGTGGTCGCCTGCGTGTTCGTCTGCGTGGGACACGGGTCTGTTCTCCATTTATGCCCCGGAAACGGGGCGATACGACGGAACGGGCTTGTGATGGCACAGCCCTTGCTGGGCGGTTCTAGCGATCAAATCCCCGCCAGTCCAGCGGCCCCGATGTCGCGCCGCACCGCAAATCGCCGCAGGTGTGGGATTTTGGCTATTCGCAAACACATGGCTTCGCTGGGCGATCGACGGGGCATCGGACTAAAGCAAGCCCTCGCTGCGAAAGCTCAGTTCGCGCGATCGGCCGATGATCAGGTGATCGTGGACGGCGATTCCCATGACCTCGGCGGCTGCGACGATGCGGCTGGTCATGCCGATATCGGCCTGGGACGGCGCCGGATCGCCGCTTGGGTGGTTGTGCACCAAGATCAGCGCGCTGGCGTTCAGCTCTAGGGCCCGACGCATGATCTCGCGCGGATAGACCGGAACGTGGTCCACGGTGCCGTGCGCCTGTTCCTCATCCGCGATCAGCACGTTCTTGCGGTCGAGATAGAGCACCCGGAACCGCTCGGTTTCGCGATGCGCCATGGCAATGTGGCAATAATCCAGAAGCGCATCCCAGCTGGTCAGCACCGGACGGTGCATGACGCGCGACCGCGCCAGCCGCTGCGCCGCTGCCTCGACGATCTTCAGCTCCTGCATGACGGCGGGACCGACGCCCGCAATCTCGGCCAGCCGGGCCGGAGCGGCCGAAAGCACGCGGTTGAAATCGCCGAAACGGTCCAGCAGCCGACGGGCCAGGGGCTTGACGTCCTGGCGCGGAATGGCGCGGAACAGCACCAGTTCCAGCAATTCGTAATCGGGCATCGCTGCGGCCCCGCCCTGCATGAAGCGTTCCCGCAGCCGGGCACGGTGATCGGCGATATAGCTGGGCGGACGGTTGCCGCGCCCCGGCGGGGCGGCGCCGGCCTGCGGCGTTTCATCCCCCGCCGGCGCGGTCGGGGCAAAAAGCGGAAGCGGCGCTTCGTGAAAGGCGTGATTCGGGTCCATGCCCGGCAGCCTGCCACAGCAGGGGTAAAGCCGGGGTTAACGCCCGAAACCGCAGCAATCCCGGCCCTTCTCCGTTATCCAAATACCCAAATTCCCAAGGCGGCCACGGGCGCCGCCCTGGCAGGTTCAACCTTTCATCTCGTCCCAGAACCCCTTGATTTTCTGGAAAAAGCCTTGGGTCTGGGGGTTGTTGTCGGCCTGGATCGCCTCGAATTCGCGCAACAGTTCCCGCTGGCGGGCGGTCAGGTTCACCGGCGTTTCGACGGCAAGTTCGATCAGCATGTCGCCGGGCTCGCCGTTCAGCCCCGGGCCGTGGCGCAGGGGCGGCATGCCCTTGCCGCGCAGCCGCAGCTGCTTGCCCGATTGGGTGCCCGGCGGAACCTTGACGCGCGACCGGCCGCCGTCGATGGTCGGCACCTCGATCTCGCCGCCCAGGGCGGCGGTGGCCATGCTGACCGGCACCTGGCAGGCCAGCATCCGGCCGTCGCGCATGAAGATCGGATGCTCTTTGACCTCGATGAAGATATAAAGATCGCCCGCCGGCCCGCCGCGCATGCCGGCATCGCCCTCGCCGGCCAGGCGGATGCGGGTGCCGGTTTCGACCCCCGCGGGAATGTTCACCGAAAGCGTGCGTTCTTTCTGGACGCGGCCGGCGCCGCGGCATTCCTGGCAAGGATTCTTGACGATCTGGCCCTGGCCGTTGCAGGTCGGGCAGGTGCGCTCGACGGTGAAAAAGCCCTGGGTGGCGCGCACCTTGCCCATGCCGGAACAGGTCGGGCAGGTGGCAGGCTCGACCGCGCCCTCGGCGCCGGTGCCGTTGCAGGCTTCGCAGGCGACCGAGCCGGGCACGCTGATGGTCTTTTGCACGCCGCCATAGGCTTCTTCCAGCGACACGCGCAGGTTGTAGCGCAAGTCCTGACCGCGGCTGGCGCGCGAGCGTCCGCCGCCCCCGGTCCGCCGGCCCATCATGTCGCCGAACAGGTCCTCGAACACATCGGCAAAGGCCGAGCCGAAATCGCCATGGCCGTTGCTCCGGCCAAAGCCGCCGCCATTTTCAAAGGCGGCATGACCAAAACGGTCATAGGCGGCCTTTTTCTGGTCGTCCTTCAGGCAGTCGTAAGCCTCGTTCACTTCCTTGAACGCGGCCTCCGAGACCTTGCAATCCTTGTTGCGGTCCGGGTGCAACTGCTTTGCCTTGGCGCGGTAGGCCTTTTTGATTTCTTCGGCCGAGGCGCCCCGTGCAACGCCCAGCACCTCGTAATAGTCACGTTTCGCCATGTCGTTCGCGTCCGGGGTCTTTCAAGAACTGGCCGGCCCGCGCGGGTTTGCAGCGGGCCGGCCGGATGGCTTGCATCGCGCTTACTTGCGCTTGTCTTCGCCGAGATCCTCGAAATCGGCATCGACGATCTCGTCATCCACGTCGCGCGGTCCGCCGGTCTCGCCACCGGCCTCGCCGGAGCCGGCCTCGGCCTGGCTGGCCTTGTAGATGGCCTCGCCCAGCTTCATCGAGGCGTCCATCAGGTTCTGGATGCCGCCCTTGATCTTGCCGGCATCCTCGGACTTGACCGCCTCTTCCAGCGCGCCCACGGCCAGCTCGATCGCCTCGACGGTCGAGCCGTCCACCTTGTCGCCATGCTCTTCCAGCGACTTCCGGGTGGTGTGGATCAGGCTTTCGGCCTGGTTCTTGGCCTCGACCAGTTCCTTGCGCTGCTTGTCGGCCTCGGCATTGGCCTCGGCATCCTTGACCATGCGGTCGATTTCGTCATCCGACAGCCCGCCCGAGGCCTGGATGGTGATCTTCTGCTCCTTGCCGGTGCCCTTGTCCTTGGCGGAAACCGACACGATGCCGTTGGCGTCGATGTCGAAGGTGACTTCGATCTGCGGCATGCCGCGCGGCGCCGGCGGGATGTTTTCCAGGTTGAACTGGCCCAGCAGCTTGTTGTCCGCGGCCATTTCGCGCTCGCCCTGGAAGACCCGGATGGTCACGGCGTTCTGGTTGTCCTCG
>Ga0164243_10000778_pt1 | contig 55507 bp, 50 predicted proteins | sample OricompcompostOP_FD_108781 | JGI IMG/M metagenome (GOLD analysis project Ga0164243, IMG submission 108781) | Organic Plus compost microbial communities from Emeryville, California, USA - Original compost - Organic plus compost (OP) | ecosystem: Engineered > Solid waste > Mixed feedstock >... | reverse complement strand
TAGGGATGGGTGGGCCAGGTGCGGTCGCCCTTCAGCAGATATTCGACCGGCTTCCCGTTCTGACGCGCATAGGCGTGCCAGACGGGTCGCCAGCGCCGCTGCTTGTGAAGTTCGACCTCCGTGCAGCCCAGGTTGGTCTCCAGCCAGCGGCTGAGATGTGCCACATCCCTTTCATGGCTTTCGGCATGGGTTGGTGTTGCCAGATCGTGCATGAGCCTGCTCTCCACCGATATGCGTCGCCGGCAGGCTGTGCAGGAATGCGCGGCCCGACACCTTCACTCCGATAGGCCCGCCGGACGTGCGCCGCTGCTGAGAAGAAGCGGGCGCCGGGGACGAGGAGAAGAGTGATGAACGAGCAGAGCCCGGACGGAGCCGAGGCCAACCGGCGGACCATCCTCCGCCTGATGGCCGCCCTGGATGCCTGCGAGGAGCAGACGATCCGCGATATCATCCACCCCGATGCGAGCTGGTGGGTACTGGGCGTCGGAACGCTGGATCGCGAGACGGTCATCGCGCAACTGAAACAGTTGCTCGGTGCGGCTCGGGTGGCACGGACGACGATCATCGGCACCACGGCGGAGGCCGACCGCGTCGCGGTCGAGTCGCGCGGCAACTTCGAGTTCGCCGACGGTCGCGTCTACCGGAACAGCTATCACCACCTGTTCGAGCTGCGCGACGGCCATGTGGTCGCGATCCGCGAATATCTCGACCTGCGGGTCTTCGAGGAGGTGTTCGGCCCGATCACCGCCGCCTCGGCGTGAACAGGTTCACCCGCGGCCACGGCCCACCGCCTATGCGACGAGGATGCGGTCCTCACGCCGCTCGAACCGGGTAGCAAAGCCGGCCGACCTGCTGATCGTCTCGACATCGTCGGCGATCTCTCCGAACATCGGGTGCTCCGCCCCAAGGAAGCTCGGACGCGCCCGTTCGTCGGCGAACGTCGGCGCGAACCCGACGTTCGCGATCTTGGCGTCCCTGATCTCGACCATGGCAGCCAGACCCTTGCGGGACTCCTTGCCGACGGCGGCATTGACCCCGATCGGCACGTCGCCAGTCGGACGGGGACCCTTCATCAGGAACTTGCCGAGCGAGTAGAAGACGGCCTTCCCCTTGTAGACCTCGATCCCCTTGGTCACGAGGGTCCCGTGGCCGAGGATCAGGTCCACGCCATTGTCAATGAAGGCCCGCGCCGCCTCGCGCTGATATTCGCCGATCGCGATCCGGTCCTCGAGCATGCCCCAGTGGACGCTCAGCACCACGATGTCCGCCTGATCCCGAGCGGTACGGGCACTGGCGCAGAGCGCTTCCAGATCGTCGCGGTCGACGAGCGTGCCGATCTGCGGCACGAGCCCCCAGTCATTCCAGTTGGGATTGCGGAAATAGCTGTGGCGGCGAAGCGGCGCGACGCCGGGGGTGCGGCGGCCGGCATGGGTGCCGGGCAGCAATGCCGAGGTGCAGCCGATGAAGGCGATGCGCACGCCGTTGCGCTCGATATAGACCGGCGCCAGCGCCTGGGCGATGTCGATGCCGGCACCGACCGGCGCGATTCCGGCCTCGCGCATTACCGCCATCGTCCGCAGGAAGGCCCGGTAGCCGGCATGCATGCAGTGGTTGTTGGCAAAGGACATGACATTGAAGCCCTTGCGCCCCTTCAGCCGGACTGCTTCCGGATCACCGGGGATGAACAGGTCCTCGCCCTCGACATCGTCATTCAGATGGGCTTCCACCGGATGGGTGTCGCCCGGCTCCTCGGAATAGGGCCATTCGCAATTGCCGAAGGTGAAGTCCGCCGCCTGCAGCACTGGCGCGGCGAGATCGAGAAGCGTCTCGTCATAGCGCGCGATCATCACGTCCCCGACGCCGACGAGGGTGGCAGATCTGGTATCGCGGCCGGTCATCTTGTCTCTCCAACCTTCGCTGTTTCGGCATGAAATCTTATGTGCATTGCACCACCTGCTGGCTGACCTGCCGCTAACGTGCGTTCATCAGCCTCACCATCTCCCAATATCCGTGCATCTCTTCGTCCGCGGGCATCGCCATCAGCTGGGCGAGCCGCTGAACCGCGGGGTTCGATCGCCACGCATCGTTCGCGGGGGGAAGCGCCCCGTCGCCGATCAGGAGCAGGCCGAGCCGGGCCATCACCAGAGACATGCGGACGGCAGAGACGATATCGTAATAAGCAAGGTCCCCAACCCGGCGTCCGAGAGCCTTCTCGTAGGCGGCGATCTGCTCGTCGCGCGACGGAATGCCTGCCGGCGAGGGGTGGCCGGCAGCCAGCATATCGTCGACGAAGAACCACCAGCTCAGATCGATCTCGGCCGGGCCGATCGCCGCGGCCTCGAAGTCGAGCACTGCCGCGACCGCGCCATGGTCGGTGAACAGGAAGTTGCCGGGATTGGAGTCGCCCCACAGCAACTCCACACCGGCGTGGTCCGGCCTGTCGCGACGCAGCCGGGCGATCGCCGCGTCGACGATCGGGTGCGGGCGACCCGCACATGCCTCGCTGCGCCACGCTGCCAGCCATCCAAGATAGCTGTCGAGGCTAGGCGCACCATGATCGGCATCGTGCAGAAACTCGAAACGGCCCTGCCAGGGCAGCCGATTGATCGCTGCGATCGTCGACAGCGCCCCGAGCCAGCACTCCTGGCGCTGCCGCTCGGTGAGTTCGTGGAGAAGCCCGGCGACATGATAGCTGGGATGCTGTTTCAGCGCATGTCCGTCCACCCGGACCATCGCCAGGAAGCTGGCGCCGATGAGCGGCCCATCCTCCTCCCAACCCAGTAGTTGGGGGGCAGGGATGCCGCTCTCGCGCAGCAGGTGCATCATCGCCGCCTGCTTGCCGATCGTCGAACCCAGGAAGGTGTGGCGCCCCGGATGCTCGATGCGGACCACATAGGCCCGTGAAACGCGCTCGTACCGCGTGCTGCCTTCGACCTGGACGAGCAGCGTGTCGGCCGAGAAGCCGGTCTTGGGCTTGTCGATCGAGAGCCTGGCATCGTCCAGCCCGAGGCGAGCCGCGAACCATGGCGCCAATCGCGAAGCGATGTTCTCCGTCAGGCCTTCCGCCGGGGCCTTGCTCATCCGGCCCTCCGCTGGCCGGCGCGACGAGCCTGATGCCGCTCGATGTAGAGGCGAAGCCGTTCCATCGCGAAACCTGGCAGTGCGCCGGGCGTCCGGACCGTCTTGCCGTTGCTGTAGTCGCGGATCGCAAGGATTGCGTGCTTGAGCGCTGCGATCGCGAGATAATAGTCGAACTCCGGCATGGCTCGCCCGTAGCTTCGCTCGAAGCCGAGGATCGCCTCCTCTTCAACCGGGATTCCGGGGAGCCGTGGGATGCCGAACTGCACCGTGAAGAGGTCCTCGCAGTAAAGCCACCACGCAAGGTCGATCTCTGCCGGCCCCAGCGAAGCAACCTCGAAGTCGAACAGGGCCGCGACGCTCAGGTCGTCCGCGAACATCGTGTTGCCCATTCGGGCGTCGTTCCAGACGAGTCCAGGGCGTTCATGTGCGGGAACATTGGCGAGCAGATAGGCGATCGCCTGTTCGAGCACCGGAAAGCCATGCGACTCCGCAGCCCAGTCGAGCCACGTCTGAATGAAGTATCTGAGATAGAAGATCGACCCCGGCGGCTCGCTCTTCCCCTTTGCAAGCCAGGTGAACGCCTCCGCCGGGGCGCGATGGAGCTTCGCCATCTCCGCGATGCCGTTCCACCAAAGCCGCTCCCTCTCTTTTGCCGAGAGCTCGCAGACCCAGCCTTCGCTGTGGAACGACGGAAAATCGGACGGAACGCGGCCGCGGACCTGATCCATCAGGAAGAAGGGCTGGCCGAGGACCTCGCCGGTCCGTTCGGAAAGGACAATGCCGGGAACTGCAGCGTCGGAATGGGCTGCGATCGCTTTCATCACGTCATGTTGGAAGAAGACGTCCGCCAGCATCGGGCATGTTGTCGGCCGCTCGATGCGCGCCACGAGTTCGCGCGCGCACTGCTGCGGTCCCTGCGCCCAGACTGCCTTGAACAGGACCGTGCGACTGGAGAAGCCCTGCTTCGGTTCGACGAGGTCGACGATCTTCAGGCCGCTTGCGCCGGGAATCTGCACCTGCAGCCATGGTGCGAGCACGCTCCCGACCCGGTCTTCCGACGATGCCGCCATGTGGACCCAAGCTCCTCCGGCAGCGATAGTCCCGGCGAGCGCGGCGGCTGGGACCTGCCGGGAGGCAGGTCGTCGTCAGCAAACCGCCTCTTTGACCGATCCGGATTTCAGCGCCGGATGACGACCTTGCTGTGTGGGCTGCCTGCCTGTGCAGCCCAGGCATCTGCCGCCGCATCGAAGGGGAACGCCACGATGTCGGCATTGAGCCCATGGTCACGCGCCATCCCGATCAGCCGGTCGAATGCAGCGCGGCGCTCGGCTGCGGGCCTCTGGCCGGTACCGACGCCGATATGGGAGCGGAAGACGAGGTCACGCAGCGACAGGCTGACCGTCTGCCCCGCCTGCACGCCGATGCTCATCATCCGCGCGCCCGGTGCCGTCGCCCGCATCGCTGCCTCGGCAGGAGGGCCGTAGATCACGTCGAGAACGACGTTGTAGCCCCCTCGCGTCGCCGTCTTGAGCGTCCCCTCGTCATCGCCTGTACCCAGCACCGCAACGGCATCCGCCCAGCCGCGCGCCTGCAGTTCCCGCAGTTTGGCCTCGCTGCGTGCCGCTGCGACTACGCGGCCAGCGCCGAGCAGCCGTGCGATCTGCAGGCCGATCTGCCCCACCGGGCCGGTCGCACCCAGAATCAGTACCTCCTCGCCGGGCGTGATCCGCGCCTCCTCCAGCGGAAGGAGCGCACCGGTGCCGGATATGGCGAGCGCGATCACCCGTGCGTCGTTTAAATCCTCCGGCACCGGCCATATCTCGGTTTCGGGCACGATCGTCTGTTCGGCGATAGCACCGAAAGGCAGCGTGCTGTGGCCAAAATAGACGCGCGTGCCGTCCACGAGCCGCCCGACACCCTCGCCGCCCGGTACATAGGGGGCGCGGATTGGCCCGAAGAAGCCTTGCGCGCGCATCAGGTCGGTCGGTCCGATCCCGGCGGCGTCGACATGGATGATCTGATGGCCGGCAGCGGCTTCGGGGGAATCGCGTTCGATCATCGAGAAGCTGCCGTCGAGCCCGATGCTGGCCGCACGCATGAGGAACTCCGAGGATTCAAATGACTGAGCCAGCGCCAGCCCGCGGGACGAGGGAGGCATGATGAAAAGGGCTGCCCGGCGTAGGCCGGGCAGCCCCTGAAAAGTCGGCTCAGTACGCGCCGGGTGGCGAGATCGCGTCCGCACCGGCTAGGTTGCGGCCGTAGATTTCGTAGCCGATCGTCGGGATGTTCTGGATGTGGCGAATCGCCATCGAGACGTCGCGCCAGTAGCGGTTGATCGGCTTGTCGAGCGCGAAGGCCGACGATCCAGCCTGGAACATCAGCGACTCGCTGGCGCCGTGCACGAGCTCGATCATCTGGGCGCCTGCGGCACGGTGCCGAGCCTTCTCCTCGAGCGTGAACTCCTCGCCTGCACCGACCCGGTCGAGCTTGGCGGTGAGATCGAAAAGGATAAGCTTGGCGGTGTCGATCATCGCCGCCGCCTCGCCGAGGTCACGCATATAGGCGCCCGAGTTGGTGCGCGGCGAGATGACGGTGGTCAGCACGGGCTTCTTCGGGGACTCGGCGGTGACGATCTCCAGCATTGCCTCGACCGCGCCGATGAGCTGCGCGATGCCCGTCGTGCGCACGACGGGCACCGCGGGGAGCAGGTCCGACGGCGCACCGAAATGACGCTTGGTCCGGTCGATTTGGCCGGCGCGCTCGTCCATCAGCACCATCTGGCCATCCGGGATGAACACGTTTTCGGCAATGGCGGTGTCCGACCCGGTTCCCTGCATTCCGGAGACGTACCAGGTGTCCTCGATCGTCATGCTGTCCATGGGCAGGTAGCACATGCTGATGCCCGGCACGACAGGGCCGTCATAACCCTCCAGTACCACGCCCTGCTGCGCCCAGGTCGCCTGGCGCGAACCGGACATGTACGGCCACTTGCCGTTGATGATCCAGCCGCCGTCGACCTTCCGGGCCTTGCCGGGCGGGTTGTAGGCGCCGCACACCGGCTGCGGGCCGTCCGCGAATACCGCGTCCTGCACGCTGTCGGGCGCCAGGCTGGTGATCCAGCTCGTCCCGTTGATGATCTGCAGCACCCAGCTGATAGCCGGATCACCCTTGGCAATCTCCATCTGCACACGACAGAAATCGGTCGGCGACAGGCCGAAACCACCCAGCCGCTGGGGGAGGAGCATGCGGAGGAAGCCCTCTTCCTTCAGCATCTTGTCCACCGCGGGGGTCGGGTTGCGGCGCTTCTCGCCCTCCGGCGCTTCCTTCTGCAGGAAGGCCCGCAGGCCGCGTGCCTTCTCGACGAACGCCTCGGCGACGCTCTTGTCGGCGAAACCGGTCGGCTCAGAAGAACCCCCGACCTTTGCGGCTGTAGCCATCAATCTATCCTTTCGTTTTTTCGGCCGGGTCGCCGGCGACTTGGATCACCCATTCGAGCAGGGCGCCGGGCGAGCTGTTCCAGCACTCGACCCACTCCTCCGACGCCGGCACGATGAGGGTACTGAGCTGAAGCCGCACGAGCATGTCGGCGAAGACATCGCGACTAATTGCGATCCCCATCAGCTTCTCGAAATGTTTGATGCAGGGCTCGAGCGCCTCGATCACCGCCGCCTTGTGGCGCTCGAAGTGGGTCCGCAGGAAATTCAGGTGGAAAGCCGGCTCGACCTCGAAGATCCGCTCGGGCGACCGCTCGATGGTGAAGTTCGCGTAGAAGCGCATCACCGCGCGGAACCGGTCCATCGGATCGTCGATGCCTTCAGCCGCTCCGACGATGCCGCGCTCGAAGCTACTGCAGATATATTCGCTGACTGCCGCCAGCACGTCCTCCTTGGACGTGAAGTAGCGGTAGAGGGTGCCGCGCGAGACGCCGCTGGCGTCGCTGATGTCGCTCATCGAGAGGCGGCGCGTGCCGACGTCGTTGATCGCCCGCAGGGTTCCGTCCAGGATTTTCTGAACGCTTGCGCCCTGATCGGATATGATCGACGATTTCCACGCCGTCTCCGGAACGAATTTCACCCCTGCGCCTCCAGTTCCTCAAGGTTGTGCGGAACGCTTACATAGCCGGGCAGGTGCTGGCCGCCATCGACATTGATGAGTTCGCCATTGACGAAGCGAGCCATCTCCGAGGCCAGGAAGACGACAACGGGACCGATATCGTTCTCGGGGTCTCCGGCGCGCTTCAGCGGGTTGCTTGCGGTCGCCATCTCGAGGAACCCCGGAACGTCCTTCACGAGCTGCGCAAACACCTGTCCCATGCCCGTCGGCGCGATCGCGTTGGTGCGGATGTTGAACCGGCCCCATTCGACGGCGGCGCTGCGCGTCAGCCCGAGGATGGCGCCCTTGTTCATATTATAGTCGCTGTGCAGCCAGGCGCCCGTCTGCGCGTCGATCGAGTAGAAGTTGATGATCGAGCCGCCGCCGCGCGCCTTCATGTGCGGGAACGCAGCCCGCATCGCCCACCAGGTGCCCCAGGTGCCGATGTCGAGCGTCTGGCGCAGCATGTCGTCGGTCTTGTGCTCGAGCAGCACGTTCGGCGAGAGCGAGGAGGCGTTGGTCACGAGGATGTCCAGCCCCCCGAATTCCGCGACGGCGCGGGCCACCATGCCCTCGACCTGCTCCTTGTCCGCCATGTCTGCCGCGATGCCGACCGCCTCGGTGCCGATCTCGCTGCGGATTTCGGCGGCCACGCGCTCCGCCGCGGCGCCGTCGCGGCCGGTGATCAGCAGCTTCGCGCCGTCCCGGGCGAGCCGGCGGGAGATTCCGTAGCCGAGCCCCTTCGCGCCGCCGGTAACGATCGCAACCTTGTCCTGCACGAGGCCCGTCATGCGGCAACCTCGCGCAAGTCGCTCAGCATCTTGTCCATTTCCATCCTCTCCTGACACCAGTCCTGCGTCAGCACATAGCCGCGGATGGCGTTCTTCCTGTCGCGATAGAGATATTTCAGGCCGCGCTCGTCCTCCGCAACCTTTTCCCAGCTTCCCTCGACACCGACGGGGGCAGGGAGGAGCACGATCGGATAGGCGGTGGTCTTCACCTGGACGGAAAGAGGGGGGAAGCGGATCTCGGTCGGTGTCCCCAGCGCCGAAGGCGCGATCGCGCGGGCCGCCGCCATGATCGGCGTCACATAGGCAGCAAGACCCTGCGGATATTCGGCACAGTCGCCGATGGCGTAGATATGCGGATCGCTGGTACGACCCGTCCGGTCGACCTTGATGCCGCGTCCGACCTCCAGGCCGGCCTCTTCGGCAAGGCGGGTGTGCGGCCGGAGGCCGACGGCCGAGAGCAGTGCGTCGGCCTCGATCGCCGTCCCATCATCGAGCTCGGCCCGGAAGCCATTCCCTGCCTTGTCGATCGAGACGACCTTCCGGCCGAGATGCCACTCCACGCCATGTTCGGCGAGGGCGGCGCGCACCATGTCGCCGACGCCGGCCGGCACGAGCTGGGCCAGCGGATGGCTGAGCATATCGACGACGATGGGCTTGTAACCTGTGCCCACAAGGTCGTTCGCGAACTCGGTGCCGACAAGACCGCCTCCCATGATCAGGACGCGCGCGCCGTCGGACAGGCTCTGCCGGAATTCGCGATATTGGTCGAGATTATTGACGGCGAGCGCCCGGTGGGCGGCGTCCCCGCCGATCTGCGGCCGGACCGGATCGGCGCCGACCGCCAGGATCAAGGTGTCATAGAAGATCGGCCCGCCGGTCGTGAGCAGCGCCTTGGCCTGCCGGTCGATCGCCTCGGCTTCCCGTCCCGCCCGCAGATCGAGTTTGAGCTGCGCCGACATCTTGTCGGCCGGCGTCGTTACCAGCGTCTCCGCCACCTTGCCCTTGGCAAGCGCGGTCGAAAGGGCGGGCTTCGAGTAGAAATGCCCGTCGTCGAGCGTGACCAGCGTCAGCTTGGCGTCAGGCGCGAGCTTGCGGAGCTCGCGCAGGACGCCATAGCCGGCGAGGCCGCTCCCGACGACTACGACATGTGGTGACGCCGCCATCGATGTCCTCAGAGGAAGATGGCGAAGTTGGACATGCCGAGCGTCGACTGATCGACGATGATCTCGCGCTTGGCCAGCTTGTACGCGCCGTCGCCCCGGCGCCAGATGTCGCGACGCTCGGCGCTGATCGTCTCATTGTGCGGAACGTCGAAGCGGCTGCGCTCGACATAGAGGTAGCTCGACACCTCATATTCTTCCGCGATGTCGCACTCGGCCACGCGGACATTGGTGACGAAGCGGCGGGTGCGGGAAGGCGGGTCCTCGGCCCAGGCGCTCTTCGACAGACGGCCGGTCCGCATCAGGATCGACTGATAGGTGTCGTCGAAATGCATCATCGTGCGCATGACGTCGCGATCCTTGTTGGGACCGCTGCGGGTCACGCGCACGGGGGCGGTGTAGACGAGATCGTCGGCCAGAAGCGCGATCCAGTCGTCGAAGCGGCGTTCGTCGAGCGCCGCCGCCTCATCGTACAGCGTCTCGAGGATGCGGTTATAGATCTCCGATCCGAGCGGAACCCGCTTCTTCGAGACCAGTCCGCGCATCACGCTCGCCTGATCGACTGCGGCCGTCGCGTAGTTCACCATGCGTTGATCCTCCCTTGTCCGCGTGTCCGATCAGGCTTCGGCCATCAGATTGTAATAGGCCATCCACCAGTTCCACTGCGTGTCGTCCTTGGTGAAGCCCGGATAGAGCAGGCCGCCGCCGTGCCAGCCTTCCGGACGCTCGTGACCGTGCAGCGCCTGATATTTGAGGGTCACGGTCTTGCTGACGACGCCGCGGCTGTTGCGCATGATCTGCGGCCATGTGTCGGCGTCGTCCTGCTCGATCACGCCTGAGGTGCCCGCCTGCTGGATCGTGTTCTGAAGCATGTCGCGCTTGACCTGCTCGGGCGCGTCCTTCTCAGCGAAGACGAAGTTGATGAACTCGACCTTGTCTGGCCCGCGCGGCACATAGGTGTGGAGTGCGAGCGCCCCCGAGGAGCCGCCATCCGTGCGCGGCGCGAAGATGAAGAGCACCAGCACGTTCGGGAACATGCCGCCGACCTGCGGCGGGATGGTCGCAAGCTGCTCGACCTGCTCGGGCGAGAGGTTCTTGAAGAGCTGCGGGATGAGCTCCTTGGTGATCCCGGGGGGAGGCAGCATCTGGAGCCGCTCCTCGACCGACTTGCCCTCGAAGCTGATGTCCGAGAACATCTTGAAGGTCTGCGCAGCCTCGAGGCAGCGCAGCGAGTGGCCCTGCTCGCAGCTCACATCCACGCCGTACATGCCGGGCGCGTTGTCGTAGATCGACTCGGGCGTGCCGCCCATGATCCCGCCTTCCATCAGCGAGCGGTGCAGCGTCAGCGTATGGAAGCCGTCGGACGCCGACTGCTCTGCCGGAATCTTCCAGTTGCACGGAAGGATGAAGCGCTGCGGCGGCCCGAGCATCTCGAGGCCGTTGTCGGTGCGGCAGAAGAGTTGGTCGAAGTAGAACTTGGAGTCGCCCAGGAATTCATCGAACGAGGGGCCATCGATGTTCCAGGTGGCGAAGATGAGGCCGCCGTAGAGGTGCACGCGCGCCTTTTTGAGGCCGAGCTCCTCCTTCTGGCGGATGTTGCCGTGCATCTGCTCCTTCTCGATCGGCGCGCCGATGAAGCTGCCGTCCGCACGGAAGGCCCAACCATGATAGATGCAGCGATGGACCTGGGCATTGCCGGCTTCGGCCGTGCACACCTTCATGCCGCGATGCGGGCAGACGTTCAGCGATACGTGGATTTCGCCGCTGCGATCGCGCGCGACGATCACCTGGTCCTCGCCCATGTCGCGAACGACGAAGTCGCCGGACTTCGGAATCTCCGTCTCATGGCCCAGGAGCAGCCAGGTCTTGGCGAAGATCCGCTCCATTTCGAGTTTGTAGAGTTCCTCGTCGTTCATGACGCGCAGCGACACTTCATTGGTGTCGCGCTTGATCAGATCGTCGAGCGTCGAGCCGTCCGACAGCGTGAAGCTGGACTTCTGCAGCATGTCTCTCTCCCAAGAATCCAATGACCGGATCATACAAGTTGAACGAAATCTGTTCAAGGTGTAAAAGCGTGTGACGGCTATGCCAAGGAGATGCCTATGCCTGGACGGTTGAAGGTCGCGATCGATAAGCCCGCATGCTGCGGCTACGGGATTTGTGCGGAGATCTGCCCCGAGGTTTACAAGCTCGATGGCAACGGCATCGTCTATGTCGAGGACGAGATCGTTCCGGAAGGGCTGGAGGAGAGGGCGCGCGAAGGCGCCGAAGCATGCCCGCAATCAGCACTCGCGGTGGTGCCAGCCTGAACGGCGCGACCGCGATACGACCGCGATATCAGGAAATGGAAGGGCAGCGACGGTGTCGCTGCCCTTTCCTGTTTCATCCGCCGAACCGGTAGCGGAGCTCGATGCCATAGGTGCGGGGTGCGCCGTAGAAGCCGCTGTTGATGCCCAGAAGATTGGAGCCCACGTTGGCCGAGGCGAGATATTCCTTGTCGAACAGGTTGCGCACGAAGACGCCTGCGTCGAGGTTCGTGCCGCCGATCCCGTTGAGATCGAAGCGCGCGTTCACCACGTCATAGGCCGGCAGGATCGCGTCCGAGGACTTCACCTTGCTCGAATGATAATAGTCGGCGCTTAACACCGCCGTACCGAAGTTTTCCGGCGTCGGAAGGGTCCAGCGTGCGCCGGCGGTGAGCGTCGTCTTCGCCACCAGGTTGAACGGTACCTCCGGCGCCGCGAGATAGGACACGAGGAAGTTCGGCACCGTCAGCGACCGAGACTTCAGGTCGAGGAAGGTCGCACCGGCATCGAAGGACAGGGTGCGCGTCGGCGAGATGCGGCCGGACAGGTCGATACCGGCCACCCGGGTCTTCCCGGCATTGATCAGGAGCGTGCCTCCGCTCGGGTCGTTGGCGGGGTTGCAGTCGCCATCAGGCGAGGAGCGCGCCGGATTGGTGCCACCCGGCCCGGTGCCACATGCTGCGGTGGTGTTGAGCCCGCTGACAGGAACCTGCACGCTGCTGTACCAGCCCACGAATGGCGAGGCGTTCAGCCGGACTGCCACGTCTCCGGCGCGGAAGTCGGAGCGGATTCCGGCTTCAAGGTCGGTAACCTTCTCCGGCCCGAACGACTGGAACGGCGCAAGCTGGCCGGCGAGCGTCGGCGTGTTGATCCCGCCGGCCCGGTAGCCACGCCGCGTTACGACGTAGAGAAACAGGTCGGGGGTCGCCTGCCAGTCAAGGCCGACGGTCCAGGTCGGCGCCTTGGACGAAGTGCGGTTCACGCTCGACCTGGTGATGCTGGCTGCTCTGCTGCGGCAGTCCTCGGGCTCGGCCACTGGATTGCGGGAGGTGCCGCCGCCGACGCAGGCCTCGATCTCGTCCCAGGTGTAGCGAAAGCCCGCATTGAGACGGAGGCCCTCGACGAGACCGTCGAGTCGATAGCCGATATTCGCGAAGAGGGCTTTGCTCTTCTCGCTGTAGAAGCTGTAGTTGAACGGCGCATCGGTGATGCCCGGCAGAATGAAGATGGGAATATAGGTGCCGCTCGGCCCGACCGGCTTGCTCTTGAGATAGAAGCCGCCGACCAGCCAGTCGAGCTTGTCGTCGAGGAGCTTGCCCTTCAGTTGCACTTCGTCCGTGAACTGCTCGACGTCGGACGTCTGCCGACCGCCGACCACGGTTACGGGCAGGCCGGCGGGAATCGCGCCGGTGCCGTCCGAGATCAGCGTGGGAAGGCCATCCACGCTCGAATAATAGTCGACCTTCGTGTGGCGGTAGCCGAAGATGTTCACCAGTTCGACGCCATCGGTGAGCGCGATCTCGGTTCGGTTGGTGACGCCGATGCGCTTCACGCGCTCGAATGCGTCCACGTCCGAATTGATGACTCGTGGCCCACGCGCCCGCTGTAGCGCGAATTGCTGCTGGGCAGCAGCGAGCGTCCCGGTCGCCGTCAGCGCGTTCGGTCCGCCGAACACGGCAAACAGCACCGACGCGCCTCCGGTCGAGCGATTGCGATACCAGTCGAAAATGGTTGTGTTGGTGACACCTTCGATCGGCTCGATCAGCAGCGAGGCGCGGAGCCCTCGCGAGTTCAGATCGTCCGCATCGTCGCCGACGCCGATGTTCTTCGTCCAGCCGTCGCGCTTCTGATACTGGCCGGCGACGCGCAGCGCGACCTTCTCGGACACGAGCGGAAGGTTCACGGCGCCTTCCAGCAGGCGCGCATCATGGTTGCCGTAGCTGCCGAGCACATATCCGGTCGCTTCATATGTCGGTGCCGTCGGATAGTAGAGGATCGCGCCGCCCGTTGTATTGCGTCCGAACAGCGTGCCCTGCGGACCTTTGAGGACCTGCACCGACGAAAGATCATAGGTCGGGATGCTCGAGCCCAGCGTCGGCGCGGGTACTTCGGCGAAATAGCTGATGACGCCCGGCGCGCTGTTGCCGGCAAGCGCCTTCGACTGGCCGCGGATCGAGAAGTTGGTGTTCTCGCGACCGCCGGAGCCGGCCAGAAACACGCCCGGGGTCTTGACGAGGAGATCCTGTGTGTCCCGAATCGTCGACTGGCGCAACGTCTCGGCGCCGAAGGCGGTCACCGATACCGGCACCGACTGAATGTTCTCGGCGGTGCGACGCGCGGTAACGACGATCTCGCCTTGGCTTTCGATGCTGCCGGCGGTCTTCTCCGGTCCTGCTGCCGGCGGCTGATCTGCGATGCCGGCGTCCTGGGCGAGGGCCGCCGCCGAGGTCGTGCCCATAAGTAGCGGCAACGTCAGACGCGCGAGGAACTTGTCGATATGCATTTCTTCTCCCCAAGAGTTTATAGTTGCCGAGCCGGAAATGGCTCTTTCTGCATTGATTGTCCAAGGTCCCGGTTCGCGAAGCGGCACCCATCTTTGGAAAGGATAGGTCACGCGAGGGACAAGCTTCGCGCGCTACGCGTAGAAGCTCTCGAGCTGCTCACTCACGCCGAGCACGCGGGCGCGACGGAGGCGGGCGGAAGTCAACGGATCTTCCGGGCTGTCCTCGTCGAAGTTGAAGACAGGGCCCTCGGGCAGCGCCACGATCGTCTCCCGGGCGAGGATTTCCGGAGCGATGGCGCCGGTGACGTCGATCGGTATTCCCTTCCTTTCAAGCACGGCGCGCAGCGTCGGCGTGTCGGCGATCTTGAAGAGCAGCGTCTGGATATGGACGCCGTGCGGGCGCAGCTCCGCCCAAAGCGACTCGCAGAGGTTCAGGGCATAGCCCTTGCTAGCCGTATACATGGCGCCCCGCGCGCCGCCGCCGAAAGCCGCTTCTGATCCGACGACAACAAGGCCGCCACGCTGCTCTGCCCGGAAGCGTGCGCCGAAGCGGTAGAGCGCGTCGGTAAGGAACAGGATGTTGCGGTCGATCAGCTGACGCCAGGTCTCGTAGGGTGCGTCGTGGAACAAGGCGCCGGAAGACTCTGCCCCAGCATTGAAGACCACCAGCCCCAGCCGCACTCCCATGGTCTCTTCCTCCAGGCAGGCGGCGGCACCGGGTGCGCCGAGGTCGAGCGGGAGTGTTCGGACCTCGACCTTGTGCCTCGCCCGCAGATCGGCAGCGACGATGTCGAGCGGGCCGGGGCGGCGTGCCACGAGGATCAGGTTGACGCCGCGACGGGCGATCTCCTCGGCGAAGGCAGCGCCCAATCCATCGGATCCGCCGGCGATAAGCGCCCAGTCGCCATAGTCTGCGGCAAAGCGGGTTTCGTCGATCGGCATGCCGGGGCTCCTCTCAAATAGGCGAGCAAGCGTGTCTGGTTCCGACCGGCTCCGAGCCTTCCGGGGGATAGGCTCGGCAAGAGAGGGGCCATGTCAGCGATGCAGCCATGGGCATCTTCACGCATGTCTGCGTCGGCACGAATGACCTGGAGCTTGCGCGCCGCTTTTACGATGCGGCGCTGGAGCCGCTCGGCATCCGCTATCTGGGATCCTTCCTCGATCAGGGGGTGGGTTACGGCAGAACCCTGCCCGAGCTGCTGGTACTGAGGCCGCTGGAGGGAAAGGCGGCCGCCCCGGCTGTCGGCGGCACGATCGGTTTCCAGGCGCCGAGCCGGGACGCGGTCGATCGCTTCCATGCCGCAGGTCTCGCCGCAGGGGGTGCCGACGAGGGCACGCCCGGTCCGCGCGGTGCGGTGCCGCACGCTTATGGCGCCTATTTGCGCGACCCCGACGGCAACAAGATCTGCGCCTATTGCTTCAAGCCGCAGGAAGCTGCCTGATCAGAACATCTCCGCTGCTGAATAGACGTGGATGCGCGAAGTGTTCGCATGGGGCGGCTGCTCGCAGATGAAGCGGACGGCGCGGGCGATGTCCTCAGGCTGCAGCGCGGGAATGTAGCTGTCCCAGGCAGCTTTTCCCTGCGCCTTCATCGGCTCGAATATCTCGGTGCTCGTTGTGCCCGGCGCCACCAGCCCGACCTTGACGCCGGTGCCGGCAAGCTCGACCCGCAGCGCATCGGTGAACATCTCCAGCGCCTTCTTGAGCCCGCCATAGATTCCCGTGCCGGGCGCGGTGATGTTGGCGCCGATGCTCGAGATGTTGATGATCTGCCCGCTGCCGGCTTCCTTCATCTTGCGCGCGAACAGATGGCAGCTCCGCACGATCGACTCATAGTTGACCGCAATCATCGGCCGGAGATGCCCAAGGTCGAATTCCTCGATCCTTCCCTCATGCAGGATGCCGGCATTGTGGACGATGATGTCGGCGCGGCCATGGCGGGCGAGCACGAAGTCCAGCAGGCCAGCCGGCGCGCTCTCCTCGGCCAAGTCGAGCGCGATATGGCTGGTCTCGCCGCCGATCTCGCGCGCGAGCGCTGCCAGCCGATCTTCCCGGCGCGCCACGAGGACCAGCGTGGCTCCGGCCTCCGCGAGTGTGCGCGCGGTCGCCATTCCGATGCCCGCGGAGGCGCCCGTTACGATGGCGACCTTGCCTTCCAATGTCCTCATTCGAACGATCCTCTTCGAACCAACCTTTGTGCCTTTGCTGTACAATTCGGCGAGAGGCACTGCGGCTATTCGAGCAGCACCGGGTGGAAGGTACGCCTCGAGATCTTCCAACCGCCAGACGTCCGCACCAGCCGGTCTTCGAACCAGCCGACCCCTCTGTGAACGGTGCCGCCCGCCTCGAGGGGCGTCAGAACCGCATCGACGTAGCAGCGGGCGCAGACCTGCCCTCCGTCCCATCGCATGGCGATGTTGGTCAGCCGGAGCAGCGTCGGCCCGAGATCGGCGTGCAGGCGCCGCATCTGTTCGGTTATCTCGCGCGGGCCGCGCCATGTGCCGAAGCTCCCATAGTCCGCCTCGACGTCCTCGGAGAAGCATGAGCGCAAGAGCGGCCAGTCACGCGTGTCGAGCGCCGTCGCATATCGCAGCAGCACGTCCGTGACGGCCCGTTCTTCCGCCGCATCCAATTGCCTCGTCGCGACCGTCGGTGCCATCGCCATCCTCTTCATGCTGGCATGACGAGGCTAGCCGTTCGGGGGCGGGTCACTCCTGTCTTTGGAAAGGCTGGCCACTGGTCGGCGGTCGAATGCTGTCGCAGGCGCGCCACGCATCGTTATCCGGACAGAATCGATTGCGCGCGCCGTGACGCGCCGGTCCCGCTCCCGTAGCATTCGAGGCAGCCGCAACAAAACAGAACATGGCCGTGCGACGACGTCCGCATGGGATGTCGCATCCGAAGGGAGACGATATGCCGACCCATATTCTTCGCATCATTCTTCTCGCCACGACCGCTTTCGGTTCGGCGGCGGCAGCTCAGACTCCGCTTTCCGACGAGGCTGCGCAGCCCGCCCCCGGTGTATCGGGCGGCAGCGCCTCAGCATCCGCTCCGAATAGCGGCTCGGCGGGAATGATCGAGGATATCATCGTGACGGCGCGCCGCCAGGAGGAGAGCATCCAGCGCACCCCGGTTGCCGTGACGGCGATCGGCACGGAGGCGATCAAGAACGCGCAGATCATCGACGCCATCAGCGTGCAGCGCACCGCGCCCAGCCTGTCGGTGCAGACGGGCTCACCAGGAAATTCGGGCTTCACCTATATCTCGATCCGCGGCGCAGGCACGCTGAACCCTGGCGTCGCCAACGATCCGGCGGTCGCGATCTATGTGGACGGCGTCTACATCCCACGGCCCTCGCAGGGCGTCACAGAGCTCAACGACATTGCGCGCGTCGAGGTGCTTCGTGGTCCCCAGGGCACGTTGTTCGGCCGCAACACGACCGGCGGCGCCATCAACGTCATCAGCGCCGACCCGACCGCCGAGTTCGGCGGCCAGATCCGCGCGCAGGTCGGCAATTACGACTACCGGAACATCGGCGGCATCCTGAACGTGCCGCTCATGGGCGATGAGCTTTCCGTGCGCGTCGTCTACGATTTCACCGACCGAGACGGCTACGGGCACAATGCCACGCTCGAGCGGGACAGCAATGACCGCCGCAGCCACTTCGCCCGCGCCAAGCTGCGCTGGGCACCGGGCGACGGCGACTGGAGCTTCGTGCTGTCGGGGGATTACAACAAGATTACAGACCATGGCCAGTTCGTCGGCCTCGGCGCGTTCTCGGCCTCGGCCAATCCGTTGATCGGCGCCGTTGCGCCGACGCTCGCTCAATATCTCCATACAAAGGAGAACTGGTACACGAACTACGGCCAGCCTCGGTCCAACAACCCATATACAGGCGACCGTTCGCGTTTCGTCGGGCCGGACCGCTTTACGACGGGGAATCTGCCCTATGATTTCCTCGAAGCCTATGGTGGTGCGCTGACGGTCACCGGCCGGCTCGGCAACTTCGACGTGAAGTCGATCAGCGCCTATCGCTACAGCAACTCGATCGGCCTCAATGATCTCGACGGCACGCCTGTCCAGATATTGTCGAGCGAGAGCTTCTACCTGTCCGATCAATATTCGCAGGAGCTTCAGCTTTCCGGAGACCTGACGGATCGCTTGAGCTTTATTCTCGGCGGCTACTACTCCACCGAGAAAGGTGCCGAAGGGTCGTTGGCGCAGACCTTCGGCTCGTTCGGGCCGGCCGCGCCCGCACCGAATTTCGGCTACAGCATGAACCTGTCCGACGTGAAGAACGACTCGCTCGGGGCATTCGGCCAGGCCTATTATCAAGTCACCGACGCGCTGCGGCTCACGGCTGGCCTGCGCTGGACCTGGGACACGCGCGAGGTCGAGCTGCACAACGTAACGAATGTTGCGCTGAACAGCTGCTCGCCTGAACTCACCATCCAGTCCGACTTCGAGGCACCTTGCACCTTCGCGCGGAAGGCGAAATTCGATTATCCTGCATGGACGTTCGGTGTCGACTATCAGGCAAATGACGACATCTTCATCTATGGCGTGACGCGGCGTGCGTCGAAGGCGGGCGGATTCAATATCCGCAATGGTTCTGCCAATACGCCGCCGTTCGCTCCGGAAAAGGTGGAAGACGTCGAGTTCGGCCTGAAGATGACCTCGCCCGACCGGCGGGCCCGCGCCAATGTCGCGCTTTTCTACTCCTGGCAGTCCGGCGTGCAGAGGAACGCCAACGCGCTCGTTCCCATCGGCGGGAGCCTGACGACGACGCAGTATCTGCAGAACGCCGGCAAGCAGGAGGTGTACGGCGCTGAAATAGAGCTGGGATATGTGCCTTGGGAGGGCATGACGCTCGCTGCCAATCTCAGCCTGCTCGACGGCTTCTATGTTCCGGGCAGCTTCACCGAGGTGCGGGACATTCCGGGCGCCAATCTGCCCGGTTGCGCGCCGGTCCCGGGCAATGCGGCCGCGTCGCGCTGCATCGTCGACCGCAGTTCCGAGACGATTCCGCAGCTCCCGAAGACGCAGATCAATCTCAGCGCCACGCAGAAGATTCCGCTCGACATCGGCGAGCTGACGCTGTTCGCCAACTATGCCTATATCGGCTCGCAGGTTTCCGATACCCAGACCGCCGATCCGCGGCAGTCGGCGGACGTACGGGCGCGGCTGGCCGAGCAGGATCGCCTGGCCAAGATCAGGGGATATGGCCTGCTCGACGCCCGCGTTTCGCTGGAGCTCGATAATCCCGGCCTCGAAATCTTCGCTTTCGCGCGCAACATCACCGGCGAGAAATATGTGACGCGGCGTTTCGTCGCGCTTTATTCGAGCCTCGGAACGGCGCTCGATTATATCGGCAGCCCCTCGGTCTACGGCGTCGGCGCGACCTTCCGTTTCGGGGCCGACTGAGGGGGAAGGCACGCCACGGCACGGGTAATGGCGCAACGCCGATACTCCGTCCGCAGCGCTAAAGACATGGGCTTAGGACGCAGAATCCTGACCGGCTAAGATCGATGCGGTTGGACTGGAGAGGATCAGTATGTCCGCGGTTGCCGAACTCATCGCCTATGCGAAGTCGCCGGACCCTTTCCGGACGGCGCCGGATCATCTCGCAGAGCTGCAGCTCGAAGCCGCCCGCGAGCGATTCGCGGAGCGGCGTCAGCAGATCAAGGTGCTCGACAAGCGTGCCCGCGAAATGGGTGTGGACCAGATCGAGAGCCTGGAGGACCTGGTCCCGCTGCTGTTCGCGCATACGAACTACAAGAGCTATCCGGAGGCTTTCGTCGACAATGGCCAGTGGAAGCACATGAACATGTGGCTGGGCACTCTGTCGACTTACCCGACCGGCAATATCGACGTAGATGGCGTGGAGAATGTCGACGACTGGATCGACCGCTGCCACGAGGCCGGCCACTATCTCTTCGCATCGAGCGGAACCTCGGGGAAATCATCCTTCCTGAACCAGACGGTGCAGGACCGCGAATATGCAGTCGCCGCCTGCCTTCACGCCTTCACCTTCTCGGCACCCGACTATGTCCCGGACCATAGCCGCGTCGTCTTCACGCAGATGCCTCCAAAGGGCACGCACAAGATGACCGAGGTGAGCACGCTGCATTTCAGCCGCTGGGCCCGGCCCGGCGAGCTCTACCGTATGACCGACGAGCCGATGCTGGCGACCGATACGATGCGGCCGGCTCAGCTCCGCCGGCTGCTTGCAGCCGGCAGGGTCGGCCCAGGCGAGATTGCCGCCTATGAGGACGAGGTCGCCGAGCGCGAGCGGCGGAGGGCCGCGGCGCTCGAAGCCTGGATCGACAAGATCTACGAGAAGCGTCACGAGCCGCTCTATATCGGCATGATGTGGGGCCCGGCCTGGAACGTCGTGCAGCGGCTTCGCGACAAGGGTGTCAAGGACGGCGACTTCCATCCGCAGACGCTGATGTCGATCGGCGGCGGCACCAAAGGCGCCAAGCTGCCGCCTGATTACAAGGAGCAGATCACCGGCTTCTTCGGGCTGACCCGGGACCGGATTACCGGCTCCTACGCGATGGTCGAGATGAGCGGCTTCTGCGCCAAGATCCAGCCGACCGAATCCTATGCGGTGCCGCCCTGGATCGTGCCCCTGGTCCTCGACAAGAGCGGCGAGAAACTGCTGAACCCGGCAGCCGGCAAGGGCGAGGTCGAAGGACGAATGGCCTTCTTCGATATCCTCGCGGACGGCCGGTGGGGTGGTATAATCTCCGCGGACAAGGTGCGCGTCGAGTTCGGATCTCGCCTGGAGGGCGTGAACGTGCCGGTGGTGCACGAGGTCAACCGCTACATGGATCTCGAGGAGGGCGAGGACAAGCTGACCTGCGCCGGCTCCATCGACTCCTATGTCCGCGGCTCCATCGCCGCCTGAACGGGAGACAAGGCCATGCTGCACAAGGCAGTCGAACGCAGCGGGGGCATCCTCGTCCCGCATGTGATCAAGGGCAAGACGATCACCGACGCCCAGATCGAGCATCGCTCGCGCGCCAGCGGCGATGTCGTCCTCACACCGAACATCGATCTTGACTCGCTGATCTGGCCTCGTCGCGAGACGGGTCCGGCATTCGACACCCCGATCGGAGAGATCATCGATTTCCTGGTGGAAGTGGGCAAGGCCCTCGACTTCGACCGCAACGCCTATCTTCAGGACGCGGCAATCCTCAACCTTCGCTGCAACAATCTCGGTGCGCGAATCCTGGAGAATTGTTACCGCGACATCCGCCATTTCTTCGAGCGTGAGGCGATCGTCGCCGAGGCCGAGGGGGCGCTCGGTTCGCTGGATGCATATGACGGCTGGCAGGAGCGCACCGTCCGCGGAAGCACCGTGTCCATCCGCGCCTTTCCGCCGCGTGTCGTCCACATCCTCGCCGGCAACGCTCCGATCGTGCCGCCGATCACCATCGTGCGGGGCGCACTCAGCAAGGGCGTGCATTTGCTGAAGATGCCGTCGAACGACATGTTCACGGCAACCGCCTTGCTGCGCACCATGGCCGATGTCGGGCCGAACCATCCGGTTACGCGCTCCTTTTCCGCTGCCTATTGGCGGGGCGGCGACGCGGCGATCGAGAGCCATGTCTTCCGTTCGCAATATTATGACAAGCTCGTCGTCTGGGGCGGCGAGGCGGCTGTGCGCCACGCCATGAAATATGCTGCGCCCGGTTTCGAGATCATCTCCTTCGACCCCAAGGTCTCGATCTCGCTCGTCGGGCGCGAAGGGCTGGAGAGCGAGGCGCGCATCAAGGAGGTAGCCGCGCGTTCCGCGGCCGACATCGTTGCCTTCAATCAGGACGCCTGTAGCTGTGCGCGCTTCCAGTTCGTCGAAGGGGCGACCGACGATGTCGACGCCTATTGCGAAGCCTTGGTGGAAGCCATGGGACAGGAGAGCCGATATGGCGCCGGCTCCGACGGCCCGGTGCCGCCCGCTCCCGTGCTCGAAGAACTTGACATGCTCGGCATGCTCGAGCCGGTCTACCGCGTTTTCGGCAAACCGGACGGCCGCGGCATGGTGATCCGGTCGAGTGAACCGGTCGCCTTCAATCCGGGCGGAAAGCTGGTGAACGTGGTCGAGGTGCCGACGCTTGGCGAAAGTGTCCAGCACGTCACCGTCGCCACGCAGTCGGTCGGCGTCTATCCGCCCGAACGCATCCCGGAGGTGCGCGACGGGCTGGCCAGTGCGGGTGCGCAGCGCATCGTCGGCCTCGGCAACATAAATGCCGGCAAGTTCGGTGGCCTGCCGCACGATGGGGGCTGGCCCGTGCATCGCATGATGCACTGGGTCGTCACGGAATAATCGCGGGAACATCGGAACATGACTGGTCTCTCTCTCGACAGCTATCGCCTGCTCGGCCGTTCGGGCCTGCGCGTTTCGCCGCTCTGCCTCGGCACCATGACGTTCGGCGAAAGCTGGGGCGCGGACGTGGCGGAGTCACGCCGGATCTTCGACGCCTATGTCGACCGCGGCGGCAACTTCGTCGATACCGCCGGCTATTATGCTCAAGGGCGATCGGAAGAGATCACCGGCACGTTCGCGCGCGAAAAGCGCGACAGGCTGGTGCTGTCGACAAAATATTCGCTCGCGGTCACCCAGGGGGACCCCAATGCAGCCGGTAACGGCCGCAAGAGCATGATGCGCTCGGTCGAGGACAGTCTGAAGCGGCTCGGGACAGATTACATCGACCTGCTCTTCCTGCATGTATGGGACGACACGACCCCGGCGGACGAGATCATGCGAGGATTCGATGATCTCGTCCGACAGGGCAAGGTGCTCTACATCGGCATCTCGGACACGCCGGCCTGGCAGGTAGCGCGCCTCCAGACCATGGCCGAGCTGCGGGGCTGGACCCAGCTCGCTGCGCTGCAGGTCGAATACAGCCTGCTGCAGCGCGCGACCGAGCGCGACCTGATCCCGGCTGCAAAGGCCCTCGGTCTTGGCGTGATGCCTTGGTCGCCCCTTGGCAGCGGGCTGCTGTCCGGCAAATATGCGACCGGTGCGCAGCTGCCGTCCGATCCTGCGGGCGGGCGCGGCGACATGATCACGGCGAGCGGGCGCGTAAATCCGACGGCGGTTGCGGTGGCCAATGTCGTTAAGGCGCTGGCCGACGAAATGGGCGCAAGCTCTGCGCAGGTCGCCATCGCCTGGACGCTCGCGAACCCTGCCGTGACGTCACCTCTGATCGGCGCGCGCACGCTCCGCCAGCTCGAGGACAATATCGGCGCGCTGAATGTCGACCTGACGGCGGAGCATCTCGCCCGCCTCGATGAAGCCAGCCGCATCGATCTCGGCTTCCCACACGACTTCCTTGCCTATGATTTCATCCGCGCCGGCCTGACCGGTGGAACGAGCCTGCGCGCGCGTACGTAAGATCGCCGCGTGCGGAAGGCGGCGGCGCCGGGGCCGCTCGTGGTGACCATTTGGCGGAACGTTACAGCCGTCCGCTGCGCACCAGCCGGCCGGGACGTGTCCCGGTCGGTTTGCCGTCGCGCTGCGTCACCACGCCGTTGACGATCGTCGCACGATAGCCTTCAGCGTCCTGGACAAGGCGCCGGCCGCCCCCGGGGAGATCATGGGTCACATGCGGCCGGCGAAGTTTCAGTCCGTGATAATCGATGATGTTGATGTCGGCCTTCTTTCCGGCCGCTATACGTCCACGATCCGATAGGCCGAGCAGATCGGCATTGTCCGCGCTCAGCGCCTTGACGGCCTGTGCTAGGGGAATGCGCCTGCCCTTCCTGTCGCGGGTCCAATGGGCGAGGAGGGTGGTTGGATAGCTGGAGTCGCTGATCAGGCCGTAATGGGCGCCGCCGTCGCCAAGTCCGATGACGCTGTCGCTATCGATCATCATTTCCAGCGCGGCATCCAGGTTGCCGTCCGCGAAGTTGGAGAAGGGGGCAAGAAGCACCGCCTGCCCCTCGTCCTCAAGCAGCAGCTCATAGGCCATCTCGACGGGGCTGATCCCGCGGCGGCGCGCACGGGCAGCGACGCTGGCGTCCTCGGCAGGCTCATAGTCGGGTGTGGACCCGAGCGGGTAGAGGCCTTCGAAATTGCGCAGGAGCAGGCGCATGCCCTCGGGCCCTTCGCTAGGGTCCTCAGTCAGCAGGCGCTGTCTGACGTCTGCCCGGCGCATTGCCGCGAGACGATCGGCGAGGGGTTTTGCCGCGAGCGAGGCGTAGCTTGGACATAAGCTGAACGGGTTGAACGAGGTGTCGAGGCCGCAGATCACGCCCATGGGCCGCGGGAACACCTGTGCCTTGAGCTGCGTGCCATAGGTCTGGTTGCAGGCCCGCAATCGCTCTATCGTCCGCTTCCAGCCGGTGCGATCGCTGTTCCACTGCGCAAGCGAATAGGTGACCGGCCGGCCGGACTCACGAGCCAGGCGGATCAGCAGTTCGACATCAAGTTCGTAGTCGGCGGTATCCAGGTTCGGGATCATCTGGATGACGCCCCGCCCGATCCGGCCGACGGCGGCAGATATGGCGGCGAGTTCGTCGGCAGCCGCATGGTAGCTTGGAATATGCTCTCCGTCGCCGCGCCTGTGTATGGCGGTGCGGGACGTGGCGAACCCGACAGCGCCGGCAACGATGCCTTCCGTCGCCAGGGCTGCCATATGCTCGAGATCGGCGGCAGTGGCAGGCTCGCGGTCGAGGCCTCGCTGCCCCATCACAAAGACCCGCAGAGGTGAATGCGGGACATAAGCGGCAACGTCGACGTCCCAGTTGCGCCGGTCGAGCGAGTCGAGGAACTCGGGGAAGCTCTCCCAATTCCAGGGAAGCCCTTTCGCCATGACGGCCTCGGGGATATCCTCGACACCTTCCATGACGCTTATGAGTGCGTCGCGGTCTTCCGGCCGGCAAGGCGCGAAACCGACGCCGCAATTGCCGATGACGACGGTCGTCACACCATGACAGGAGGAGGGGGCAAGCCGGCCGCTCCAGGTCACCTGTCCGTCATAATGGGTGTGGATATCGACGAATCCGGGTGTGACGATCAGGCCGGTGGCGTCGATCTCCTCTGCGCCATGCGCGACGATCCGGCCGATTGCCTCGATCCGGCCGTCGGTGATCGCCACGTCGGCGACGAAAGGCTCGCCGCCCGTCCCGTCGACGACGGTCCCGCCGCGGATCACGAGGTCAGGGATGTCGTCCATGTCTCTCTCCTGTCTCACCCGGCGATCGCGTCGAGGACCTCGCCGTCGGCGGTCTCTTCGGTCACCCACTTGCACATGCGGCGGACCGGCTCGATCGCATCCTGCTTCTCCATATTGTGCTGCATGGTCGCCGCGGCACCCAGGGAGACCAGGCGCTGCGCGCCCTGGAAGGCAAGGCGATCGCGCAGCTTTTCCTTGAGCGCCTCGGGGAAGATACCGATCGTCTGGGTGTATGCGTTAACCGAGCGGACGGCGGTCTCGACATCGTCAACCGGCACGATGTTGCCGACGCGGCAGGAAAGCTGGCGCGAGAAGTCCACAGGAAAGTCTTCCTGGCTGACGATAAGGGCGCCTTCGTTCTCGCGTCCGCCGAAAACGCGATACTCGTCCTGCAGGCGAACCGCGTCGATCTCGGCCTTAAGCGTGTGGTCGAACGCCTTGTGCGGCGTGCTGAGATGCGGCGGAAGCGCCTGGAGCGCGGCGAAGGCGAGCTCGCCCAGGCGGTTGGCGCGCGCCAATCCTTGCTCGTCGGTACCGCATTCGACGTAGATGACGCGGGCAGAGACGCAGCCCTCCTGGTTCTGCGCGCCGACGTCCAGCGCGAGCCGCTTGGCGACGGAGCGCAGCGTCGCCTCGTCGGCGAACGCCTCCCGGCCGATGATCGTCCCGGAGAGCTTTGGATCCTGGGTGATGAGATCGATGCCCGGCTGCAGGTAGCGGGAGATGTGCTTAACCGAATCGAAGCCGCCCCACGCAATGATCTTCTCCACGCCCCTGGGGTCGTAGATCGCCTCTTCCGTGGCCTCGTCCCCTCCCTTCCAATAGGCGACGGAGATATGTTTCGTGAGCGGATGATCCGGTGTCATCTCGACCATGGTCCGGACCAGCGCCACTGCGGTCAGCGGATCGTTCGACGGAAGCTTGATGATCGCGTCGGACCGGGTGAGCGCATTGCGGATCACCGTTAGGATGCTGACGATCGGTGCATTGCCGGCGATGACATGGACGCAGCGCGCGCCGAACGCACGGGTGCGGGCGCGCAGGCCAGGGAAGATGCTCGGACCCTGGTCGACCCAGCTCTCCAGATAGTCGACGCCGCAGCCGCGCTCCATCATCCGCCGCATCTCGTCGCGATCGAACATCGCTCCGAGCCGGTCATAATGATGGCGCAGAATGCTCTCGGACAGGCCTGAGGTGATGCAGGAGAGGCGGAAAGCCTCCTGCACATGGCGATTCCGGGCATGGTCGAGCCGCTTCCCGAGCTCGACGAGATAGTCGAGGATATCATCGAAGCTGAGCGTGTAGAGATCCGCCATCTTCGACGGCGTGCGCAGCGGCAGCTTCGCGATGTGCTTGGCGACATCGGGGGCTCGGAAGCTGACGCCGCCGCGGCGCCCGCCATGCTCTACGTCGGCATCTTCGATGATCTCGCCGCGAATGATCAGCGGCACGCGGAACGAATCTGTCATTTCTGTGAGCCTCACAGTGCTAGCTCGGCGAGGAATTCGAGCGCACGGTCGTGCGCCTCGGGGGCGCCCGCGCAGACGATGCGATCGTCGCCACCTTCCTTCTCGCTGTAGCGGCGTACGGGCGGCACGACATGCGGGCCGGTCCGCCCGCAGGCGCAGGGGTTTTCCCATCCCGATAGGGTGATCTCGTCACCGGTGATCAGGCCTGCCCAATAGGTGTTCGGCATGAGGTCCAGCCCTGCGAAGCGCCCGGTGGTGCCGTCCTTGCGGGGAAGGGGCCGGCCGGTCGCCGGATCAAGGAGGAAGGGCACGATGACCGGCGGCACATGGTAGTTGCCGCGTTCGCACATCATGCAGAGCCCCATCATCTCGCTTGTCGCGTACATCTCGAAGATGTTGTCGAATCCGAGAAACTCGAGCGACTGCTCGCGCCAATCTTCGGGAAGCTCCTTGCCCTTCTTGCCGCCGCCGGTCAGGAGAACGCTGTTCTTCCCGAAGACGCCCTTGAGGCCTCGCTTCAGGCCCTCGGCCGTCCAATCGTAGAGGATGGCCCACATGGCCGTCACATAGACATCCTTGCCCCCGAAGCGCCGCTGCGCCTCGCTGAAGAACTGGCGAAGGTCGTCGGGCCGGCGCCGCTCCAGCTCGAGCAGCATTTCGCGCCGCTCCAGGAGGACGGGAGAGATGTCCAGAATGCCTGCCTCGCCACGCGCCTCCACTGCCCGCAGTCGGCCGCCCAGCGACGCGACGTCGGCGCTGAACCGCGCGTCGGGGTAGAGGAACAGCGCATTCTCTTCGCCCCGGGCGTACATCTCCACCTGGATGCTGTTGCCGCGCTGGGTGGCAGCTGCTCCGTGGCGGTAGCCGGGGATGATGATCGGCATGCCGTCGCGCAGTATGTCGGGGCCGGAACCACGTCCCCACCAGTCGCGGATGATGATCGCGGAGTGGATAATCGTCTGGTTCCATTGCACCTTCGTGCGCGGGATGAAGGAGAGCTTGCCCGTCGTTCCGGACGTGTGAGAGGGCATGACGTCGCTCTTGGCTTCGATAAGGTCGATCCAGTCGTCGATCGACTCGACTCCGTGGGCATCCACCCGGCTGAGGTCGGACGTGGTCAGGCCGCTCAGCCACTGGGTCAGCTTGTCGAAGCGGTTCCGTTCCAGATAGCTGATCGGATAGGATTTATAGATGGTGTGGGCGAACAGCAGGGGTGCCACATCGTCGATCGTCTCGATGCCATCGATGCCCTGCTCACGCGCCAGCTTGTCGAGCACGGACAGACGGGGGCGCAGCTGGGCGAAGCGGTTGCGCGAACCTTCGAGATGAAGCCGCTCAATCTGCTCGCGGGACAGCTTGAACCCTTCATCGTAGGGCAGGCTGTGGAACGACGTCGGATCCGCTAGCAGTTGCTCAAAATATTCGCTCATCAATCTCTCCGCTTCCTCAGCGAAGGAGAAATGTGAGCCTGGCAGGGAGCTTGGTAAACGATAGCCACTTGCGCGAGCGCGCCCGACTATCGCCGAGCGGACGAAAGCCTCAGCGATCGCGGCGCAGCATCTCCTCCCGATACTCGCGCGGGGTGAAACCGGTCGACTTGCGGAATGCAGCGGCGAACGCCGCAGCACTTTGGAAGCCGCACTGGCCGGCGATCACCTTGATCTTTCGATCGCTGCGCAGCAGCTCCTGCTTGGCGCGCTCCAGGCGCGCGTCAGCGATATAGCTGCTGAGCGTGACGCCCATCGTGTTCTTGAACGTGCGGATCAGATGCCGGGCGCTCATCCGGCACTCGGCCGCAAGCTGCTCGATGGTGACCGGCCCCGACAGGCCGTCATGAATGCGCTCCCGGATTTTCTTGAGCCGCCAGTCCGCAATCTGGCCAGTCATGGCGCTGTGACTGCGGCTGAGGTCGTTGAGATAACGGCACAGGTCGACGACGAGAGAGATGGCTATCCCCTCGACAAGGACGTCGCTTGCGAAGCCGGGATTGCGCACTTCCTCCACCAGCCTTGCCATCGCATGGCGGATCGAGCCCGCGCGCACGTCGAGGCATGGCGGCAGCTCACTCAGCTCCTCGCTCTCCAGGAGGCGCAGCGCGCGTCCGTTCTCGAAGGTGACGCAAAGCACGCTGTGATCGCTTGCGCCGGTCTCGCATTTGAACGCGGCGCCGCTTGGCAGGAACATCATTTCGCCGATCGGCGTCTTGCGCTGCCGACATGAGAAAAGCTGCGCATCTCTTGCGCGCGGCTTCAGAGAGTAATCGAGATAGTAGAAGTCGGTCTCGAATTCGGCGTCACAGCACTGGTCCCACCCGAAGTGCCGGATATCGACATGGATGCCGTTCGCTTCGACCTTGCGCTCGAGCTGGAAACGAGTCGCGGTCTTCGGCCTGAAGATCGGCTCGGCCGCTGCAGTCTCGACTGCCTGGAGCATCGTTCAACCCTCTGCCGCCCGACTCTTCCGGCCGGTTGGGAGCAAGTAGTCGAACATATATATGCCTCAGGCGGCAGGTGCGCCCCTGTCTTTCGGCAGGTCGCTCGCGACCCATCGTCCGGCGAGCGCGAACAGCAAGGATGCCAGGACGAAGAAGCAGGAGCCGACCGTCAGCGACCATCGGAGCCCTTGCGCGCTGGCGATCTGGCACAAGGCCGCGGAATTCGCCGAGCACTCTGCTGCGGAAATCCCGTATTGCGCCATCGCCATTCCACGGAAGACATCGCTGAGAAGGCCAATCGCAGGCGGTCCGAGGCCATAGCCGAGGAGGGAGCTGGCGGAGATGATGATCGCCGAAGCGAGAGCCCGCATGTGCGGTGGCGCAAGATCCTGACCGAGCGAGAACATCGCCGGCATGTAGAAATGCTGGCCGAGCGATGCGGTGAAGAACAGCAGGATCGTGATCCACATAACGGGCACTTGGAAACCGATGGCAAAAAGGCTGCCGCACCAGAGCATTCCTGCCGCCGGCAGCCAGATTCGAATGTGCGGGAAGCGCTGCCGCCAGCGGTCCATGATCGGTCCCGAACTCAGTGTCACCAGAATGCCGACACCGCCGAAGACAAGGCCCATCAGGGTCGAGGCGGTCGCGAGCGGCAGGCCATGTGCGCGCATCAGGAAGGACACCATGTACTGGTGGTTCGAGAAGCTGCCGATTCCGGCCACGGCACCGGCGAGCGCGACCGCAACGAAGCTGCGCTTGGCGAGCAGGGTTCTAAGAGCTGGCAACAGAGGTTCGGTGATCCGGCCATGGACGCGTGCCGGCTCGCGAGTCGTGGCCCGAATCACGACCGCAAGCAACACTCCAGCGACGCCGCAGACTATGAACGCCGTGCGCCATCCATGGGTTTGGACGAGCCAGCCGCCCCCTAACGCAGCGATCAGCGCGCCCACCGGCCCCGCTGCCACGAACACTGCCATTGCGGTCGTCCGGCGCTCGGCCGGGAAAGCATCGGAGATGAGAGAGTGGGCAGGGGGCGTACAACCCGCCTCGCCGATGCTCACGGCCGCCCGGCCGATCAGCATCTGCATGAAATTGGCGGCTATGCCGCAGAAGGCGGTCATTGCGCTCCACGCCGCGAACGCCAGCGAGATGATCGTCACTCGGTTGCTGCGATCGGCAAGCCGAGCGATCGGAAAGCTGGCGAGCGTGTAGAGCAGTGCGAAAGCGGGGCCGCCGAGCAGCCCCAGCTGGAAATCCGTCAGCAGCAGGTCCGCCTTGATCGCCTCCTGAGCGACGGCGAACAGCAGCCGATCGACATAATTCATCGTGTTGAGCAGGAAGAGGGTCAGCAAGGTCCAGAGAAGCGCCGGACGGGAGGCTCTAAGCGGCAAGCCGATTATCCCGCCATCCGCACTCGCCCGCTCAAGAGGTGCGTGCATATGCTCTCCCGCCTGATGTCCTCATCAAGCAGGTCAAGCTAACGTAATTTCAAACTGGCGTGCCGGCGCCCGCTATCGACATCGTGCCAAAGGATCGCGCAGGAGCCAATATCGCGCAACAGGCGTCCGGCGAGGGGTCTACGCCACGGCGGAGCTTGTTTCTTGGCCGAAAGGTGGATCGCCGAGGCCGGAAGTGGCAGTCTTGGCGCCGCTGTAGGAATAGGGTCGTGCACAGTATATGTGCAGCCGGCATTGGCTCCTGCGCGGGCCTGTGCCCGGCGGTGCCGGCATCGGGGCGGCCGTCGGGCCGCCCCGGCAGGAACAAGGCTTATTTCAGCTTGCGGACTTCGGCCTTGGTCAGGCTTGTGACGAAGCCACGGCCGCTGGCGGTCAGCGTGCTGGCCGGAATCTGGACGAAGCGCGAGTTGTAGATCACGCTGACGCGCTCGGGAGAGCCGTCGGCTGCAGCCGAAACCCGCTCGATCCGGCCGAGACGCGCGCCGTCCGCCGTCACCAGCAGGGCGCCCGCCTTGATTGCGGCCGGGGCTGCTGCGGCTGCCGGAGTTGCGCTGTCCTGCATCGCGTGAGCCGCACTACCGGCTCCCATCGCGAGCGTCACGGCAACAATCCTTGCGAGCATCTTCATCAATCATTCTCCTATGAAGCTTCGCACGCGTCTCTAATCGCAAGGTTCGCTTGGGCAAGCATAGATATGGTTGCAGTCGGCAAGAATTAGATTGCGCCGCTGTTCAGTCGTTGTGGCTGGCCGCTTGCGACGAGGACCATTTGGGCATGGCGGGGCGAAGCATGTCTGTTAAAAAACAGCATAAAATCAGTGATATATCGTTTAGCCCCCTTGTAATAGCGATCAGGATTGCAACTGAGCGGAGATGAACGGACTGTGCCGGTGGCAGGACTACCCTGGCACTGAAAATCCACACCGACGAAAATATTGTCCGCAAGCGCTTCTCCCCTCTCCTCGGGAAGGTGGAAGAGCGGGCGAACTGACATTCGCTCCGATCCGCGATGCCGGACCGGCGCAGATGAGGAGAGATGCCGATGAAGCTGAACGTAGGCGTGCCTAACAGCATGCACGTGGCGGCCATGGTGCAGCCATGGGAATATGATCTTATCGGAAACGATATCGGCCGCGCCATGCAGCTCGCTGACGAGCTTGGCTACAACAAATGCATGCTCGGCGAGCATTTTATCATTCCCAAAGAGCATATCCAGCTCTCGGGCGACCATTATTTTCATGTGGTGGTGGCGCTTGGCTATTTCGGCGGCCGCACGCAGAAGTTGCGCCTGTCTTCGTCCGTATCGATCCTGCCGCTGCAGAACCCCATCGTGCAGGCCAAGGCCTGGTCGACGCTCGACTTTCTCACCGAAGGCCGTGCCGAGGCGCTGTTCGGCGTGGGCTGGCTGAAGGAGGAGTTCGACATGCTCGGCGTGCCGTTCAACGCGCGCGGCCGAATGGCAGACGAGTATCTTGCCGTGATTCGAGAGCTCTGGACCTCGGAGAATCCGGAATACGAGGGTGAGTTCGTCAGCTTCAGGGATATCGGATTTGCACCGAAGCCCGTCCAGAAGCGGCTGCCGATCTGGCTCGGCGGCGATGCCGAGGCGGTGCTGAAGCGGGTCGCTCGGTTTGCCGATGGCTGGTCGCCCTTCCGCACCCCTCCGGAGACTTTCCCGCAGTGCATCGACCTCATCAAGTCGCAGCCGAGCTACGATGGCCGTCCGATCGAGGTCTTCTTCGCGCTCGAGATGCTGAATGTCGGCGCGCACCATGAGGTCCTCGACGATCCGCGCGCGCCCGGCTCGCGCGACGTGCAGAAGATCATCGACCAGATCAACTGGCTGAAGGAGCTCGGCGTTACCGAGACGATCGTGCCGCTGCCGCCAGGCATCTCCGGCTTCTCCGAATATGAGGACCGGCTGCGTTGGGTGGCCGAGGAGATCATGCCGAAATTGTGAGCTGCAGCCGGCCGGTCCGCGGTGCCGTCGTCGCACCGTCGATCGGGCGGCTTGCCAGCGGGTCGACAGGAGAGGGTCCGATGAAGAGGCTGCAAGGCAAGGTTGCGCTGATCACGGGCGCTGCAGGCGGGATCGGCGCTGCAACGGTCAGGCGGTTCGTCGACGAAGGTGCGAACGTGGGCGTCGCCGACATTGCCGGAGATGCGGCGAACGTGCTCGCCGACGAATTCGGCCAAGATGCCCTGGCCATCACCCTCGACGTCGGGGACGAGGCCTCGTTCAAGGCTGCGGTCGATGCGGTCGTGAACCGCTTCGGCAGGCTCGACATCCTCTTCAACAATGCCGCGCTGACCGACATGGCGGTGATGGCGGGCGACACCAACGCCGTCGAAATCCCGAACGCGATCTGGGAACGCACGCTGCATGTCAACGTGACCGGCTATCTCTACGGCTGCCGACATGCCATCCCGCACCTTGCCGCTGCGGGCGGGGGTGCCATCATCAACATGGCCTCAGCCTCGGGCATGCTCGGCGATCAGGCGCGGATCGCCTATGGAACGTCTAAGGCAGCCGTCATCGCAATGACCAAGTATATCGCGACGCAGCACGGCCGTCAGAAGATTCGCTGCAACGGCATCGCGCCGGGGCCGATCGTCACGCCGCATTCGCGAAAGCTCGCCGGCAAGGAATTCGACATCATCGCCCGCCACATGCCGATGGGCGAGCTTGGCGAGCCGGGCGATATCGCAGCGCTCGCAGCCTTCCTGGCGGCGGACGAATCGCGCTACATCAATGGCCAGATCATCACCATCGACGGCGGCATGTCGGCACACCACGCCCATGTCGTGGATATGCAGGATCATGTCGACGCGCTCGATCGGCAGGCGTCTTCCCCCCGCGAGCCCGAAGCATTGCCGGGGGCCTGACGGTGGCGGCGGCACGCGGCTATCCGGAGCGTCGTGAGCGGCTTCCGGAGTGCCTCGAGGCGGTGGATGCCGCCTGGCTCACGCGCACGCTCCGCAACCGCTATCCCGGTATCAGCGTCGACCGGCTGGACGTGCTGGAGCTGATTCAGGGGCACACGACCAAGATGCGCGTTGCGGTGTCGCTGTCCGGCGCGGGCACCGAAGCCTTTCCGGCGCAACTCTGTCTCAAGTCCAACTGGTCCGGCAGCCCGCTCAGCGGCCCAGCGAACGTCAACGAGGCGCGCTTCTACAAGGACCTTGCCGAAGGTCTCGGCCTTCCGGCACCGCCCTGCCTTTACGCCGACTGGGACGATGACGCCGAGGGACATCAAGGCCTGCTGGTGCTGGAGGACATGGCGAACTGGAGCGGCCGGTTCGGCACTTCGGCCGAGCCGATCAGCGTCGAGGAGGCGATGAAGGGCGTGGAGGCGCTGGCACGGCTCCACGGCGGCACCTGGGGCGATCCACGACTCGAGCGGGCGGACTGGCTCTTCACGGCCATGGCGCCGGACAATCCCGGCGACGACTACTGGACGATGATGGAAACCCATTACGACCGGGTCAACCGTCTGCCGGAGCGGGTCGCGATCTTCCCGTCCTGGTTCGCGCATCAGCCGGAGAAGCTGCGCGACGCCTGGCGCCAGCTCTGCCGTCACGACCTCGCCCAGCCAGGGCCGCGCTGCCTCGTCCATGGCGACGCGCATCTCGGCAACAGCTTCGGCTTTGCGGACGGCCGCCGGCTGTTCCTCGACTGGCAGATCGTCCGCAAAGGGCGCCCGTGGCGCGACTATAGCTATTTCGCAGCCGGCTCCATCCCGATCGAGGAGCGTCGCCGTGCCGAGCGCGACCTGCTCGCCCATTATCTTTCGCAGCTCGCCGCTTACGGCATCGAAGTTCCCTTCGCGCAGGCGTGGGAGGACTATCGGCGATGGCTGATCTGGGGGCTGGTGAGCTGGCAGTCCAACATCAACCCCAAGGAAGACACGATGGCCACGCTCGAGCGCTTCTGCGCTGCAGCGAAGGACCTGAAGGTCGAAGCACTGTACGCGCTCTAACGCACAGGAGGGCCGGGATGGCCGAAACGCGCATCAGCATCTGCAAGATCTGCCCCGCCTGCTGCCCGCTCGAGGTGACGGTCGAGGACGGCCGTGCGGTGAAGGTGGCCGGCGACCGCCAGTCGCCACTTTATGGCGGCTATACCTGCCCCAAGGGGAGGGCGATGCCGGAGGCGCATTACAGCCCCGATCGCATCCTTCATCCGCAGAAACGGATGCCCGACGGCAGCTATGTCAGCATCCCAATGCAGCAGGCGCTGGACGAGATCGCGGCACGACTGCGGGCCATCGTGGACGCGCATGGGCCACAGGCGGTCGCGGTCTATCCGGGCAATGGCGGCGTCAGCAATCCGCTGAACCCCTATATGGGCGCCAACTTCACCATGGCGCTCGGCTGCTATCCGGACCGCTTCTTCTCGGTGCAGACGATCGACCAGCCGGGCAAGGTGATCGCCCAGGCGCTGCACGGCCGCTGGATCGCAGGTCCGAACCGCTTCCACGACAGCGACACATGGATGCTGGTCGGGGCCAATCCGGTGATCTCCAAGATGGGTCTCCCGATCAACCCCGGTCAGGCGATCAAGCAGGCGGTGAAGAGCGGGATGAAGCTGATCGTCGTCGATCCGCGCGCGACCGAGTCCGCAATTCATGCCTTCCTGCATATCCAGCCGCAGCCCGGGCGCGACGTCTGGTTTCTCGCGGGCGTGCTCAACGTGATCCTCTCGGAAGGGCTGTACGACCATGCGTTCGTCGCCGCCGAGGCCAGCGGCCTGGAGGTCCTGAAGACGGGCGTCGCGCCGTTCAAGCCTGCGCTCGTGTCGGAACTCACGGGCGTACCGGTCGACCAGATCAAGCTTGCGGCACGAACCTTTGCCGCCGCGAAGCGGGGCTGCGTGGTCACCGGCACCGGTCCGCACTTCGCCCTGCGTGGCTCGCTGCTCGAATATCTCGCGCTGTGCATCAACACGCTGTGCGTGCGCTGGCAGCGGGCCGGGCAGGAGAATGGCCATCCGCATGTTCTGCTCCCTGACGTCGAGGTGCGCGCGCAGCCGCTTGCCCCTTACACGCCTTGGGACGACGCCGTGCGCGGGCGCATACACGGCCTGCCGCGGACCGTCCTCGGCGGCGCCACCGGCACTCTTGCCGAGGAGATATTGACGCCCGGCGACGGCCAGGTGCGGGCGCTGATCTGCTCGGGCAGCAATCCGATGGTGTCCATGCCCGATCAGGTGCGGATCGGCCGCGCGCTCAAGTCGCTCGACCTGCTCGTCTCGCTCGATGTCGAGATGTCGAACACGGCGCGGATGGCGGATTACATCATCCCCGACAAGCAGGGGCTCGAGACGCCGGCGTGCACCCAGTTCACCGAGAGCATGAAATATTACGGCATGTGGACGCAGGGCTTCGAGCTTCCCTATGCGATGTACGCCCCGGCGGTCGTCGACCCGCCGGCCGGATCGGACGTCATCGAGATCTGGGAGTTCTTCTACGAGGTGGCGAAGCGCCTGGGGCTGCAGCTCACCTATTGGGCCAATCCGGCAGGAACCGGCCGGCATTGGGAAAAGGCGCCCGTGGGCTTCGAGCTGGACATGAACAGGCGGCCGACCACCGAGGAAATGTTCGAGAAGATGTGCGCCGGTTCTCGCGTCCCGCTGGACGAGGTGAAGAAGCATGTCCACGGCAAGCTCTTCGACGAGCTCGACAATATCGTCCTGCCGCGCGACCCCGCCTGTACGGCGCGGCTCGAGCTTGGCGATCCCCACATGATGGCCGAACTCGGACAGGTTCTCGCAGAGCGCGCGCGCGGAACGGTGCCCGACCCCGATTACCCGCTGCTGATGACGTCGCGGCGGCGCAACGAGGTGCTGAACTCGATCGGACGCATGAATCCACGACTTGTCGGCCGGCAGCCCTATAACCCGGCGTTCCTGAATCCGATCGACCTGGAGAAGTTCGGCATCCGCTCGGGCGATGTCATCAGGATTCGGTCCCGTCATGGCGAGATCGTCGGAGTGGCCGAGGCGGAGGCGAAGCTCCGCCCCGGTACGCTCTCCATGGCGCATTGTTTCGGTACGAACCCGGACGAGGAGCCGGACCCGCTGCGGCAGGGCGCCTGCACCTCGCGGCTGATGGACGCAAATGCCGAATATGATCCGCTGTTCGGTCAGCCTCGCATGAGCGCGGTGCCGGTAACGATCAGCCGCTTCGTTCCGGAGGCGGCGGAGTGATGCGTCCCGACGCCGCTTGCGCGGCGGCGTCGGGACTCGGGATCAGGTGGCGCTCAGCTCATCCGTGCCGGCGAACTCCTGGCTGACGCCCATCTTCTTCGTGAGATCGGCCATGTCCAGATATTCGCGCCACTTCCTGATGCGGCCATCCTCGTCCAGCTCGTAGACCGCGACCAACTGGTGCGGGCACCACTTGCCCATGATGTAGGCGGTGTCCGAACGCTCCTGCATGACCAGCCGGTCGCTCGAGAGGATGTTCACCTCGTTGCACTTGTTGTGCGTGGCGATCTTGCTCTGGTGCTCGATCTCCCTGCGAAGCGCCTCCTTGCCCTTGATCACCGGCCCGCCCGGCACCCAGAGCTGCCATTCGGCATCGTCGGCCATCATCGACAGGATCTTCTCGATGTCGGGCTTGGTCTCGGCCGTGCCGTCACCCCAGGCGGCGTGGAACTCTCGGATGAAATCTTCCTGCTGCTTGCCCATTTGTCTCTCCTCTGACGGCTGTCACGCGCCGGCGAGCATCTTCCGGGTCACGCTGATGAAGGGAACGGTGCAGTTCTGACCGCCGTCGACCGAATAAAGCTGGCCGTCGACGTAGCGCGACTCGTCCGAGGCGAGGAACACCGCCATCGCGGCGATGTCCTCGGGCTCGCCGATGAAGGGGACGTTCAGCACCTCGAGGAAGGCGGCGTCCATCTCCGGCGTCGACCATTTGATCTTGGACGGCGTCTGCGTCGGTCCCGGCAGGATCGCGTTGCTGCGGATGCCGCGCTTGCCGAAGGTCGCGGCGATCGCCTGCACGAACCAGTTGAGCGCTGCCTTGGACGAGCCGTAGCTATAGGCGGTCACGTCGCCGCCGAGTGAGCTGCCGGACGAGGTGGAGATGATCGAGCCGCCGCCCTGCGCCAGCATGTGCGGGATGGCGAGCTTGCTGGCGATCACCGCGCCGAGCACGTTCACCCGCAGATTGGCCTGAAAGATTTCCGGATCGAAGTTCAGGAAATCGCCATCACGCATCGCCATTTCTGGGTTCACGAACAGCGCATTGTTGAACAGCACGTCGATGCGCCCGAACCGGCGGACGGTCGTGTCGATCATCGCCTGGAGTTGACCCTCGTCGCCGACGTCGACGACGACGGGAAGAGCCTGGCCGCCTGCGCCCTCGATCTCGTGCGCCACTTGCTCTGCCATTTCGCCGATGATGTCGGCGACGACGACCGTCGCGCCCTCTGCGGCGAACATGCGCGCACTTGCCCGGCCGATGCCGCTGCCGGCGCCGGTGATGATCGCCACCTTGTCCCTGAGACGGTCCATGTCTCTCCCCTGACCATGTCGCTTTCGCGTTCGGGCAGGATGGTGAGCCGCCGGACATGTTGCCGGACCTATCGCTTGGCTAGGTAGCCCCTGGTACCGCGCCCGCTTGTGCTGCCACGGCCGTCCAAGAAGACGGTACAGATATCACCAAGCCTGTCGTGCCCTCCTTCAGGCAGGTCACCCCCTCAGCTCGCGCCTTGATTGATGCTTCGTGGCCAAAAAGCAGTGCCTGTAATTGAGGAGAAGGCATGAGGAGCGTTTCTTCCGAGGCTGGGCCACGCGGCGCGTTTCGCCTCGGCAGGCGGATGGTGTTGTTGGCCGCTCTTTCGCAGAATGTCGCCACCGGCTCCATGTTTGGGTCCATCGGTGCGTTGGTGGTTCCGATCGAGCAGCGGATGGATGTCGATCGGGCCCTGGGCTCGGCCGGCGGCTCATTGGTGATCCTTGCCATCGGCCTGATCGCACCTTTTCTCGGCAGACTGATAATGCGCTTCGGCCTAAGACGGCTGATGATCGCGGGCGCCCTGTTCTGCGCCGGCGGCTATGCGGCGGCGTCGCTGGCGACGAACGTGTGGCTCCTGCTGCTTTGCTACGGGCTGCTGATCGGGCCGGGCGTCGCGCTCCTTGGCGTTGCAGTGCCGACCACGCTTGTCGCGAACTGGTTCGTGACGGGCCGGGGAAAGGCGATCGGTATCGTCAACATGCCGATTGCGGTAGCGTTGGTACCGCCGATCATCGCCGTGCTGCTGCCGCGCTTTGGTCTGGATGGGATTTACAGGGTGCTAGCCATGGGCTCGCTCCTTCTCGTTCCTGCGCTTTTCTGGGTCATCGAGCGCCCTGAGCATCTCGGCATGCAGCCGCATGGTCAAGGTGGGGGAGCGTCGATAGAAGCCGGATCGGCGATGAGTGCGACAGCGCTGCTCCGGACGGGTGACTATCGCCGTCTTGCCCTTGCCGCGGCGATGATGGGCGGCGGCGGCGCACTCGTCGCAACGCATATCATGTCCTTCGCCATGGGCGAAGGCGTCGCTGCGCCGCTCGCTGCGCTGTTGCTGTCGTTCGTTGGCGCTGCCGGCGTGCTCGGATCTCTCGCCTACGGCATGTTGGCGGATCGCTTCGGCGGCCGTCGCGCGCTGGCCGTCAACGCATTGTGCCAGGCGCTGCTATGGGCAGGATTGCTGATACCGATGGCGTACGTGCCTCGGGCGGTGCTGGTGGCGCTGATCGGGATCAATGCCGGCGGGATGATAACGAGTCTCGGTACGGCGTTGTCGCAGCGCTTCGGCACGGCGGCGCTCGGTGGGGCGTTGGGACTATGGAGTCTTCTGAACCTGCCGTTCACCGTCGGGATGCCACCGCTGGCCGGTTTCCTCTTCGAGCGGCTGGGGGGATATGAGGCAGCCTTCGCGGTTCAGATCGCATTGTTCCTGCTGGCAGCGTTGCTGACAGGCGTCGTGCGCGGCACGCATTCGTCGAGAGAGCGGTCGGAAGGCATGTCTTCCGCTTGAGCGAGTTCCAGGCCATCGAGCAGCCTGTCGAGCGCGCTGCCGACGGCGTCGAGCGCTGCGGTGGGATCGGGGCGGGTCGTGGCCCAGGCTGCAGCGCTGACGACGGCGCCGGCGATCAGGTTGGCAAGCGCCTCGGGCTCGGCGCGGCGGATCACGCGCTGCTCCATCATGGCGGCGAGGCTTCCGACCATTTGCGCGGTGCAGAGCTGCATGCGCGGGCGGTTGGCGAAGTTCGGTATCACTGCTGGCGCATCGCGCAGCATGATCCTCTGGATGTCTGGCGCGACCATGGCGCCGAGATAGGCGCGGCAACCCTCGCGAAAGCCACGCCAGCCGCCGCCGGCCGCCAGCGATGCTTCCTCGACGGCTTCGTCCAGCCGCTCGTCGATCTGCTCGACCACTGCCGCGAAGAGACCGAGCTTGCTCTCGAAATGATGGTAGAGGGCGCCTCGGGTGAGCTCGGCTGCAGCGGTCAATTCATCCAGCGCGACGCCGGAATAGCCGTGACGGCCGAACGCCTCGCGGGCGAGTGCGATCAGCTTGGTACGTGTTTCGAGCGTCATCTGCGGCCGCGTGCGTTTGGTCATGCCGGTCCTTCCCATCGACAGGGTCGATCGATCGAGTCGCGGCATACATACAGTCTGCATGTTAGTTCAGGAAGAGGATGATATGACAAACCACGACCCGGCCGTTGATTCACTGTTCCGGCCGATCACGGTCAATCGGCTTACCATCAAGAACAGGCTGGCGATGGCGCCGATGACCCGTTGCTCCTCGCCGGACAACACGCCCAACGAAACCGTGGTTGAATATTATCGTAAGCGAGCGGCAGGCGGGACGGGGCTGATCGTGACCGAAGGGGTGGGCGTCGACCAGCCGGCGGCGATCGGCGAGGGGAGCGGCACCGCCACCCATATTCCGCTGCTTCACGGCGAGCGGCCGCTCGCCGGCTGGCGCAAGGTGGTGGAGGCGGTCCATGCTTCCGGCGGGCTGATCTTCCCGCAGCTCTGGCACCAGGGGGTTTTCCGGATCGAAGGCACCGGCCCGTATCCCGATGTGCCGTCGCTTCGCCCGTCGGGCATCTGGGGGCCGACCGGCGGCTTCTCGACCGTCTCGCCGGACTATATCTCGAAGGTCATCGAGCCGACGCGGCCGATGACCGAGGAGGAAATCGCCGATGCCGTTCAGGGCTTCGCGCGTAGCGCGCGCAACGCCAAGGAGGTGGGCTTCGACGGGATCGCGATCCACGGCGCGAGCGGCTATCTGATCGACAGCTTCTTCTGGTCGAAGACCAATCTGCGGACCGACCGCTATGGCGGCGACATGGCAGGGCGGGCGACCTTCGGCGTCGAAATCGTTCGCGCCATTCGAGACGCGGTCGGGCCGGAGATGCCGATCATGTTCCGCTTTGGCCAGTGGAAGCAGCAGGACTTCACGGCAAAGATCGCGGAAACGCCGGACGAACTCGGCATTCTGCTCCGCGCGCTTGCCGAGGCGGGCGTCGATCTCTTCGATGCGAGCACCCTTTATTTCAGCGCACCGGTCTTTGAGGGTTCGGACCTTGGGCTTGCCGCCTGGGCGAAGAAGCTCAGCGGGAAGCCGGTCATGGCAGTCGGCGGAGTCGGCCTGTCCGAGAGCCTTTTCAAGTCGTTCGAGACCGGCGGCGCGTCCGTCGAGAACAATTTCTACGATGTTGCCGAGCGCATCGAGAGGGGCGAATTCGACATGATCGCGCTTGGCCGCGCGCTGATCGCCGATCCGAACTGGCCTGAGAAGGTCCGTCGCGGCCAGCCTACTCTGCCTTATTCCCGCGACATGCTGATGAGCCTGGTCTGAGCGCCGACTGCTGACAAACGACGCATCATATCGCCGGGCAGGTTCGTCGCAACCTGCCCGGCTTAATTTCGGCCGCAGGAGACGAGAGGGCAGGAAGGCCGGTCATGGGTGCGGAACAGCATGTCTGGGCGCAGTTGCCGCCGATGCCGCGCAAGCGGCTGGTGGAGGCGGTCGAACTCTACGAGTCTGCCGGGCTCGACGGCATCTGGTCGTCGCAGACCTTCGGCGCGCCGTTTCTGCCGCTTTCCGCAGCGGCAGCGGTCAGCGAGCGGCTGAAGCTCGGCACCGGGATCGCGCTCGCCTTCGTGCGCAGTCCGCTCGAAACCGCATGCAACATCATGGACCTCGACCTCATCAGCGGCGGCCGTGCCGTTCTGGGCCTTGGATCGAGCGCGCAAAGCCTTACCGAGGGCGCCTTCGGCTGCACCTATGGCAAGCCGCTCAAGCACATGCGGGAGGTCATCGGCCTCATCCGCGCCATCGTCGAGAAGGGGCATAGCGGCGAGCTCGGCCTGCTTGAGGGCGAGTATCACCGTCTCGACCTGCGCAACTTCCGCACGCTTCATCCGCCGGTCCGGACCGCCATTCCCATCTATCTGCCGGCGGTGTTCCAGAACGCGTGCGAGATGGCCGGCGAGATCACCGACGGCCTGCTCGGCCATCCACTGTGGAACGAGCAATGGATTCGGGACGAGGCGATGCCGGCGCTGAAGCGCGGGCTCGACAAGGCCAGCCGGCCGCGAAGCGCCGTCACCGTCAACCTTCAGATGTTCGTGGCGGTCAACGACGACCGGAAGCAGGCGATCGAGGATGCGCGGGCGAACGTCGCCTTCTACAGCCAGTCGCCGCAATATCTCCGCTATTTCGACACGATCGGCATGGGCGAGCCGGCACGGGCGCTCCAGGCGGCCTTTGCGGCCGGCGACCTCGCCGGAATGGCCGCAGCCTGCCCGGACGAGATGGTCGAAAGCATCGCGATCGTCGGCAGCAAGGACGAGGTGATGCGCCGCGTTCGCGAGCGTGCCGCCTTCGCGGACGCGATCACGCCGGTGATCCCGCACTATGGCCTCGGCCAGGACAAGCTCGACTTCTACACGGCCGGCATTGCCGACCTGTTCTACGGCAAGGGGAGCAACTGAGCATGGCGGACACCGAGGCCAACAAGGCGGTCGTGCGCCGCTACATGCAGGCGGTGGTCGACGGCGACATCGAGACGATCGAGGCGCTGCAGCATCCCGACGTCAGATGGTGGATTCTCGGCTTCGGCGACATGGACCGGGCGGCGTTCACGGCGTCGGTCAAGAGCGGTCTGATCGCGGCACAGGAGCGGCGGGTGGAGATCACCGGTCTGACGGCCGAGGGTGACCGGGTCGCGATCGAGGCGTGGAGCGAGATGGTGTTCCCAGGGAAGGTCTACCGCAACCAATATCATAACCTGCTCGTCATTCGCGGCGGACAGATCGTCGAGGGGCGCGAATATATGGATACGCGCGCCGCTGCGGCTGCGTTCGCCTGAACCGGCGGGCTGGGGGAAGAGCATGACGGATCAGACAAACGCCGGGCCGAGCTACGACGATGCCGCGCTCGCACGGTTGCACGCCTTCGTCGAGAAGGTGACTGGCGGGCGCATCGTTCGGATCGAGCGACAGGTTCGCTGGCGCCCGGCGTGGTTCGCCGACGTCGAGCGGGACGGCGAGATCCTGCACCTTCATCTCCGGGGCGACCGCGCTGGCGACGTCGCAATCTTCCCCGAGCTGAAGCGTGAAGCAGACATCATGACGATCCTGCATGATCACGGCATCCCGGTGCCCCGCATCCACGGCTATTGCGAGGATCCGCCCTGCATCGTGATGGATTCGCTGCCCGGAACGCGCGACGTGTTCGACGGCACCGACGAGGCGCAGCGGATCGCGATCGGCCGGGAATATATGTCGGCGGTCGCCGCCATGCATGCGCTGCCCACCGAGCCGTTCGTCGCGGCCGGCGTGGAGCTGCCGCAGGGGGCGGAGGAGATCGCGCTGGTCGGCCTGCGCGCCTACCTGCCGCATTACGAGCGCACGAAAAGCCGCCCGGAGCCGCTGCTCGAGTTCGTCATCCGCTGGATTCGGCGGAACGTGCCGCGGCATCGCACGCGCGCGAGTTTCGTCCAGTTCGACTCCGGACAGTTCCTCGTCGCCGACGGCAGGATAACGGGACTGTACGACTTCGAGTTCAGCATGATCGGCGATCCGATGACGGATCTCGCGACCATGGCGATGCGCGACAGCATCGAGCCGCTCGGCCGCCCTTTCCCGGAGCTTTGCCGCTACTATGAGGAGGCCAGCGGCGAACCTCTCGACCATGGCGCGGTGCGGTTCCACAACCTGCTGTTCGCCACTCTCGGCACGATGCAGTTCACCGGCACGGTCGGCGATCCGAAGCCGGGCGATCCTCACTCGGTCTATCTCGAATGGGATCTGTCGCTGCGCCGCACGATCCTGCTTGCGCTCGCCGAGCTGATGGCAACCGAGCTGCCACAGGTCGAGCCGCCCTCGCCGGGGCCGGGCAACTTCCCGGCGCTGATCAAGGCGCTGGAGGATACGATCGGCACCATCGGAACGGCCGAGGCGATCGACGAAAGCCGCAAGACGCAGGCGCTGGAGCTGGTCGAATGGCTGCGGCACGAGGATCGGATGGGAAGCGAGGCCCGTGCGCGCGATCTTGCGGACATCTCGGCCTATCTCGGATGCGGCTTCGACAGCATAGGCGCCGCGGAAGAAGCGCTCGAGGCGCATGTTCGAGCGGCGGGGCCGGAGGAGGATCAGGCGCTGTTCCGTCTGCTCGCCACGCTCGAGGAGCGGCGGATGGCGACGTTCGGCCCCACCAAGATCGGTCAGTCGGCGCGTAATGTGAGGCTGGTCGCAACCCGTTGACCGGCAGTTGCCGGTTCAGCGGGCGGTCCAGCCGCCATCCACGGGCAGCACATGCCCGGTGACCATCGCAGCCTCGTCGCTGCACAGCCAGCCGATCGCCGCGGCCTGCTCGCTGGTCGCGATCGGCCGCCGGATAGGCTGAAACTCGAGGAGATGATCGATGACCATCTGCCCAAGCTCCTTGCCCGCCTTGTTGTATGCGTCGGTCGGGGTGACGCCGGGGGCGATACAGTTCACCCGGATTCCGCGATCTGCATAGGAGACGGCGGCAAATTTCGTCAGGCGGATCACGCCGGCCTTGGCCGCGGCGTAGGCCGCGCCGGAGGCGCCGACATAGAGCATCGCGGCGAGCGAGGTGACGTTGGCGATCACGCCGCCGCCATGCTCGATCATGTGGCCGATCTCATATTTCATCGACAGGAAGACGCTGCGCAGGCTGACGGCCTGCGTATGCTCCCAGGATTCCAGACTCTGCTGGTGGAAGTCGGGACCCGAGGCGTCGCGGTGCGCATCGCCGACGACGTTGGCAGCGATGTTCAGTGCACCGAAGGTCTCCAAGGTCTTCCGGACCAGCGCTGCGACGTGCTCCTCCGCCGTGGCGTCGGCCCCGAGGTGCGCCACGTCATGCCCTTCGCCGCGCAGCCGCTCGGCCACCGCTGCCGCGGCTTCGGCGTTGATGTCGGACAGCATGACTCGCGCGCCCTCCCGCGCGAACATCTCGGCCGTTGCCGCGCCGATGCCGGCGCCAGCCGCGGTGACCAGCGCAACCTTGCCCTCGAACCTTCCCGTCATGCCCGAAGCCCTCCCTGGCGATCCCAGACGACGTGGATAGCGCGCGGGCCGCGGAGCTGCGCCCCGACGATCCTCGGGGCAGGCGCATCGGGATCGAGCCGGAGGTTCGGAAGGTGATCGAGTATGGCGTTGAGCATCGCCTCCATCTCGGTCTTCGCGACCTGCATGCCGAGACAGAGATGCGGGCCGGCGCCAAAGCCGAGATTGACGCGCTGCGTCCGGTCGATGTCGAACTCGTCCGGATTCTCGAACACCTCCTCGTCGCGATTGGCCGAGCCCGAGGCGAGCGACAGCGCCGCGCCGGCCGGAATCCTCACGCCGCGTATCTCGACGTCGACGCTCGCCTGGCGGGCGAGGAACTGCGATGCGGTTTCCCAGCGCATGCCTTCGTCGACGACCTTGCGAACGAGGCTCCTGTCGGACCGGACCCGTTCCAGCAGGGCAGGGCGCTCGAGCAGCGCGATGAGCATGCTTCCGAAGGAGCGGGTCGTCGTCTCCGCCGCTGCGGGAAGGAACTGCCGGATCAACTCGGTGACCATCGCGTCGTCGAGCGCGTTGCCGTTGTCGTTGGCGCGCAGGAGATAGCCGATCAGATCCTCGCCCGTGGAGCCTTCGCTGCGGCGCTGGCGGACGATTTCGAGGGTGTCGTCGTAAAGCTCCTGCGCTGCCTTGAAGGCCGATTCCATGCTCAGCCGGGCCTTTTCCGGATCGCGCTGCGGCCCGACCAGGATGCGCATCGCGCGTGCGGCGAACTCATGCGTGCGCGCCTCGTCCTTGGGGAATCCCATGATCTCGTAGATCATCCGGACCGGAAGCGGCAGCAGCAGGTCGGCGACAAGGTCGGCGCGCCCGCGCTCGGCAATCTTCGCGACCGCCTGATCCGCGATCGGCTTGAGCATCGCCTTCCAGCCGCTGATCGCCTTGGGCGAGAAGGCCGGAGCGAGAAGACCGCGAACCCACTTGTGCTTCTGGTCGTCCATGCCGGTGAGCAGGAAGCCCCCGAGAAACTGGCCGAGGCCCTCGTTCAGGAGCGTGCTGGTGAAGGTCTTCGGGTCTCTCAGGACCATCATGACGTCTGCATATTTGAACAGCGTGAAGACCTGACGGCCGAGATTGGAATAATCGGCCTGCGAAGGCACGCCGAACCGCGCGAGGATGTCGCCTTCCATCACCGGCATTGTCCGCCGGCATTCGGCATAGATCGGATGTGGATCCTCGATCTCGGCGCCATAGACGTCGCTGACCGTCGAAAAGTCCTGGTGGATGGCGCCTGCTTCGGGCGTGTCCTCAATCATGGCTTCTGCCTCGATCCGGCTGTTTGGAGGGCGCTCACGCGGTTGCAGCTTCGGGCGTGGCTTGCTGTCCGGTCATGTGCAGGACGGCGGCGTGGCCGTAGAGCATGCCGCGGGTATTCGCGATGCCGCTGTTGTAGCCGCCGCCTATGTCGAGCCAGGCGGCGGAGTTGCCTGCTGCATAAAGGCCGGGGATCGGCTGCCCGCGCGCGTCCAGCACGCGCCCGTCGGTATCGATGGGCAGCCCGGCGGTCGGCACGCCCATCGTGACCCGCTCCATCCTCACGGCGTAGAAGGGCGCCTTCTCAAGGGGAGCCATGTTCGGATTGGGCAGGCGCGGATCGCCGGTCATGATCCGACCCCACGGGACGGTGCCGCGACCGAAATCCTCGTCCACCCCGGTTTCGCAGAAGCCGTTGAAGCGCGCGACGCTGTGTTCGAGCCCCGCCGGGTCGATGCCGGCCTTCTCGGCGAGCTCTGAGATGCTGTCCGCCGAAATCGCCATCCCGTCGGAGAGCGGCTGGCCCGGCCAGCTCGGCATCATGCCATATTTATCGACCATGTTCTGGTCGAAGACGATCCAGGCCGGCCAGTTAGGCTGGCCCTCCTCCTGCCCGTCGAAACGCGCAACCTTCGTGGCGACGTCCGGATAGAAACCGTCGTTCGAGAAGCGATTGCCGGACCGGTTGACCGCGATGCAGTGCGGCGTGCCGGGCAGCCACATGCGATAGGAGGTGCGGCCAAAGACCGTCTCGGCCGGCACCTTGTAGCCGACGAAGATCGGACTCTGCGCCGGGGCGCGGGCAGGAACCGCGATGGCACCGGCCTTCGCCGCCATCACGATGTGGTCGCCCGTAATCGCCGGCGGCGCCATGCTGCCCGCAGCGGGCAGCGCATCGAAGGCGCGCACATAGTCGGCTTTCCAGTCGTAGCCGCCGGTGGTAAGCACGACGCCGAGGCGCGCGCGGATGTGCTTCGTCCCCGAAGGGCCCCGCGCCACCACGCCGGTCACCTCGCCGTCCTCGATCACGAGGTCGACGACTTCGGTCGAGGTGCGCATCTCGACGCCACGTTCGCTTGCCGCGAGCACCTGCGCCGCGGCGAGACCGGCGCCGGCGCAACGCTCGCCGGCTTCCAGATGCCGCTGCAGGCAGGCGCCGACATGCTCGCCGCCATTCTGCATCTGCACCCATTCGCTCGACGTCGTGTAGCTATAGCCGTCGCCATAGGGGGAGGTGAGCACCTGGTCGGCAAGCGGCCCCAGCCGGTCTGCCTTGAAGGGCCTGATCTCGACATAGCGGCCTTCGGGCTTCGAGCCCTCGACCGCTGGATAGTAATAGTCGGGAAGACCTCTCACGACGGCCATCTCGATCCCGATCACACCCGTGAAGTAGCGCAGCGCGGCCCGGCCGCCGCTGATGAAGGCTTTGCGGCGCTCCGGCGTCGCAAAGCCTTGGGAGAGATGCATCAGATAGGCATCGGCATCGGCATCGTCGTCCTCGATGCCTTCGGCTTCCTGCAGATGGTTCGGGCCGACCCAGAGCTGTCCCGAGGACAGTGCCGAGACACCGCCGAGCAGTTCGAACTTCTCGAGCACAACGGCGCGGGTGCCGCGCTCGGCAGCCGTCAGCGCTGCGGAGAGCCCGCCCAGCCCGGATCCGACACAGACGACGTCGAAGTCCTCATCCCACCGCATCTGTTCTCTCCCGGAACTCTCCGCAGCATCGCCGCGCCGCGGCGATGGCGTACCTATCCTTGTCTAGGGCGGGCAGTGGATGCCCAGCGCCATGATCGCCTATCTCAGGAGGGGCGCAGCCCTGCCTTCGGTTAGGGTAGCGGCGCGAGGCGAGCGCATAGTGTGGCGTCAACGTTCGTCAGGAGATTAGCATGGCAACCGCCCCCCAGACCGAACTTCCTGCGCATGTCCCGCCGGAACTCGCGGTCACCCTTCCGCTTTTCGCGCGCAAGGTCATCTACGACAATCCGCAGGAGACGCTGATCCCGGAGATGCACGCGGCGCTGCCGCCGATCAGCTATGTCACCAACATCTTCCCCGGCGACCAGCCGGGCTGGCTCCTCAAGAATGCCGAGGACGTGCAGCTCATGCTGCGCGATGCCGACAACTTCACCAAGAACGGCATGGGCAAATGGGCCCAGAATATCGGCGAGAACTGGCTGGTCATTCCGACCGAGGCCGATCCGCCCGTCCACACCGAATATCGCAAGGCGCTGAACAGCCATTTCTCCCCGCAGAAGATGTTCGCGATGAAGGAGCAGGTCCGCGAGCGCGCCAAGGCGTTGATCGCCAAGTTCAAGGACAGGGGCGAGTGCGACTTCGTCACCGAATTTTCGGAAAAATATCCGATCTATATCGTGCTCGATCTCCTCGGCCTTCCCCAGGACCGCATGCAGCAGTTCCTGAAGTGGGAAAAGGAGATGCTCCACACCAACGACTGGCAGGTGCGCGGCAACGCCGTCCGGCAGGTGAAGGAATATCTTCTGGACGAAATCGAGGCGCGCCGGAAGGCGCCGCGCGACGATTATATCAGCAAGGTCCTGAACTTCGAGGCCGACGGCCGCAAGTGGAACGAAGAGGAGGTCTTCGGCCACTGCTTCAACCTCTATCTCGGCGGCCTCGACACGGTCACATCGCTGCTGGGCAACATCTTCGAATATCTCGCCTCGCACCCGGAGCATCAGAACAGCCTGCGCAACGATCCTTCGCAGATCGTGCTCGCGGTCGAGGAGTTCCTTCGGGCGTTCGCGCCGGTGACCGCCTTCCGCATCGCGTCGAAGGAGATCGAGATCCACGGACAGAAGATCATGCCGGGCGAATATGTGGCGTTCTGCACGCCGGTCGTCGGCCGTGATCCGAACTTCTATCCGAATCCGCAGGAGGTGCGCTTCGACCGGAAGGCGCCCCACATGTCGCTCGGCAGCGGCATCCACAAATGCCTCGGCATGCATCTCGCACGCCTCGAGCTGCAGATCGCGGTCGAGGAGTTCGTCGGCACGCTTCCCGAATTCCGGATCAAGGACGGCTTCAAGGTCGGCTATTTCGTCGGCAACATCCTGCACGTGCCGGAGCTGCACCTGCAGTGGAATTGACCGGCTGAGACGGCATGGACCGGCGGCAGCGCTGCCGCCGGTCCATGCCGCTATTTCCAGGGCGCGGCGATCCGGTTGGCGGCGTCGCGCATCAGGCCGATCAGCGGCAGCTCGATACCGAATTTCAGCCGCAGGGCGTCGGCGGCGTCGAGGTCCTTGAGCATAACGTCGCGCACATGCTCGAAGCGCGCCGTGGCGCCTCCGGGCACGGCGTCCCGCGCCGCCCAGCTCCTGAGCCACATGGTCGGACCACTGGCATCGGCTTCGCTCAGATGGTTGATCGCCGCCATCTTCTCGATATCGACCCCGGCCTCCTGCGCGAGTTGCATGGCTTCGGCAGCCGCAAGCCAGGTCGAATAGAACACCATGTTGCGCACGATCTTGGTGGCCATGCCGGCGCCCGGCCCGCCCATCCGCAGCGCCGCCTGGGTGAAGTCGTCCAGCACCTCCCTGATGCGTTCGAACACCTCCGGCTCGGCGCCGACCATGCCGACGATGCGCTTGTGCGCATGGCCGCCGGGCGGACAGGTGACGCCGCAGTCGACGACGATCACGCCAGCCTCGGCGGCGCGGGCCCGGATCTTCTCCAGCTCGGTCATCGAGATGGTGCTCGCCACCACCACGACGAGACCCGGCCTCGCGCCGGCGAGAAGGCCGTCCGGCCCTTCCAGCACCGACCAGACCTGTGCGGCATCCACGACGAGCACCACGACGACGTCGGCGTTGCGTGCCACCTCCGCGCTGCTGGCGGCGACGGGCGGCAGAAGCTCGCCGTCGTCGAGCTTTCGCCAGGCGTCCGGGTTGATGTCGAAGACGGTAAGGGGGCGCCCGGCGCGCGCGAGACAGACGGCTGCGCCTCCGCCCATCTGTCCCAGACCGACGACGCCTGCCTTCAGCATATCCCCACTCCTTCGCTGTTTGCAGCAGGATGGACGCGCGACGCGCTTGCGGACCTCTCCTGTGACAGGTCGTCCTATAGGCTGAAGCCGCCGTCGACGATCAGCGTCTGGCCGGTGATGTACCGGGCGCGGTCGGACGCGAGGAAGGCGACAGCCTCGGCGATCTCCTCAGCGGTTCCGAAGCGGCGGAGCGCAATGCGCCGGCGCTGCGCATCCCATATTTCGGGGCTATAGAGTTCCGTGAGGAAGCTGGCGCCGAGGCCGGCGTCGATGATTCCCGGCGCCACGGCGTTGGCCCGGATGTTGGCGCGGCCTTCCTCCTTGGCGACGGCCCGGCACAGCGACTCGATCGCAGCCTTCGGAACCGAGGAGAGGGCGTCACCGGGCGGGTAGCAATAGTTGGCTACCGAGGACACAGCCACGAAGGCTCCTCCGCCGTTGGCACGGAGATGGGGAAGGGCGGCGGAGACGATCCGGGTGAAGCCGATCAGCTCGGTCTCGATCACCTCGCGCCACGCCGGCTCGTCAATGGTGCTGACGAAGGGCTGGCCGATGGGAACGCCGCCCGCGAAGATGATCGCGCCCAATCCGCCGAAGCGCGCCGCCGCATCGTCGATCGCCGTGCAGACCATTGCCGCGTCCGAGAGGTCGCAGCGGACGGGGTGAGCGCGCGCGCCGATCTCCTCGACAACCTTCGCTGCAGCATCGCCGTTGGAGCGGTAGCCGACGATCACGTCGTCCCACTCCCGCGCCAGAGCGCGACAGATCGCGCTGCCGAGCCCGCCCGAGCCGCCGACGACGAAGGCGGTGCGCGCATTCACTCGGCTGGTACCCCAAGCTGCGAGAGACGGTCGAGCAGCGTCTCCGCAAAGGCATCGTTGCGGTCGCCGGTGAACATGTGGCCCACGCCCTTGGCGACCACGACCTCGAGCTGCGGCGTCAGCTTGCGGAACATCGTCACGCTCTCGTCGGTCACGATCGTGGAGAGCTCGGCTCGGACGAGCACGACGGGGTCCCGGACGAGTGCCGCGGCCTGCTCAAGAGCGGCGCCCTCCGAGGGCGGGTTGAGGAACTCCGGGGAAACCGTCTTGGGATCCCACTGCCAATAGAGACGGCCGTCATTCCCCATGCGCATCGCCTTCCTGAGGCCGGAGGCGTCGGGCAAGCGAGGCTGGCCGAGGTGGCGGGCGAGTACGTCCGCCGCCTCGTCGACATCTGTAAAACCGCTGGCGCTTGCCTTGAAAAAATCCCGTATCTCGTCGACGCCTTCGTCGCGGAGCAGGGGAGCGACATCGGCAAGCATGATGAGCCGAACGCGACCGGGGCGCCGCGATCCGCCGACGAGCGCAGACTGACCGCCGCGCGAGGCGCCGACGAGCACGACCGGACGATCAAACCCGTCGATCAGTGCTTCGACGTCCCGGGCGAAGGCGTCGAGCAGATAGTCGCCGTCGGCCGCCCAGTCGCTGTCGCCGTGGCCGCGCAAGTCGACGGCAACGCCACGATAGCCGGCAGCACCGACTTTGCGAGCTGCTCGGCGCCAGGAGCGGCGGCTCTGGCCCCCGCCGTGGAAGAACAGGACGGGAAGACCATCCTCGGGTCCGAAGGCGTCGGCCGCGAGCCATAGCCCGTCCCCGCGCAGGCGAATGGCGCTGCTGTCGAGGACGGGCATGTTCACGTGCTTATTCCGCCGCAGTCGCTGCGGAACTGGGCGGGACGATTTCGGCGAAGGAAGGATGCTCGCCTGGCCCGTTGTAAGCGAACTTGCCCGGTGCATGATGCCACTTGCCGTCGTTGCGGCTCTCATAAGGCGATGCGACCTCGATCAGGCAGCCGTGCGTGCTCTTCGGACCGACCCAGCTCCACTTCTGCCAGGGCATGTCGGGATCATTGTAGGTGGCGCCGTCGCCGAGCACCTGAATGCCCTCTGCCTTGAGCTTCTGCATGGCGCCGGGCACGTCGTCGGTGGCGAAGCACAGGTGATGGACATGCTCGCCCACCTTCTCCAGGCGGTCGCCCATCGGGGTCCCCGGAGCGGGCTGGATGAACTGAATCTCCGTCCCGCCGTCGTTGACGAACGTCGCCCATTTCATTCCCGCGTCGGCACCGCCCGAGAACTCGTCATACTTGACGATCCGCTTCTCGAGGCTGGCAGGGTCGAGCACGCGCAGGATTTTCGTCCAGTCTTCGACCGCTTTGTCGAGGTCGCGCACGACCATGCAGACATGCGCAAAAGGTCCGCTCGGCATAACTCAATACTCCTTCAGGCGTTGAGTCGGATCGTCGCGGTGCCGGAATTGACCGTGCCCCGTCCTTCGACGTCCAGGGTGAATTCGCATTCGACGCGATCGCCGTCGATCGCCCTGACAGTGCCGGAGGCGACCACCTTGTCGCCGCCATATACATTGTCGAGGAATCGGGACTCGATCGCCTCGATCGTCGCGTTGGGGAAAGCCGCCGCTAGCATGTTCATCACATAGGCCACGTTCGCGGGGCCCTGATTGATGACCCGGTCGCCGAACCCTTTGGCCTTCACAACTTCGACATCGAGATGGATCGGGTTCGGATCGGCCAGGAACACCGCCCATTCCTTCATCGCGGTCGGGCTGATGCTCTCGATCGTAAACGGAGGAAGAGCGTCTCCCACGGCGTAGCTCATGCCAGTTCCTTCCTGGGAAGCACCCAGACATTGTCGGTCTCAACGACAGTCGTGCCGTCCAGCTCATGCAGGCGAAGGCGGTATGTGAGTACGTCCATCACGCCCAGCTTGCGGCTGCGCTTGCGGATCAGGCTCAATATCTCGCCAGTAACCTTATAAGTGGCGCCGGTCCGGAGCTGCCGTGAGAAGCGCGCGGCGCTGCTCCCCATCATCGGCCCGTCCTCGACATCAAATTCACAGACGGCGCATAGACCCGCCACCGTCTGCCCCATCGCGACCTGGGTGGCGATGTAATAGTAGATCGGGTGGGCCGTTCCATCGAGCTTGGGCTCGACGCCGGTCGAGCGGCAGAGCGCGGCGTTCTCAATGGCGGAGATGGTGTAAGTCCCCGTACCGTCCAACTTTATTCCCGCGACGGCCGGTGCAGGAGGCAATTCAGCTAGTTCGCTCATTTGATACCGTTCAGAAGGAGCGGGGCAGGCCCAGGCTCTCGGCGATGGTGTTGCGCACCATCTCGTTCGTGATGGGTGTCATCCGCAGGATGCGATGGTCGCGCCAGTAGCGCTGCATGTCGGTCTCGGCCGAGTAGCCCATGCCGCCCAGGATCTGGATGCCGAGATCGGCGGCCTTTACCGCGTTCTCGGTCGCCACCATCTTGAGCATGTTCGCCTCAACGCCGCAGGGCTTGCCCGCTGCCTGCAGGCTGGCGACATAATAGAGCAGCAGCTCGGTTGTCTTCCGCCAGGTGGCGATATCCGCGACATAATGCTGGAGGACCTGGAAACGCCCGATGACCCCACCGAACGCCTTGCGCTGCTTCATATAGTCGAGCGCGTCCTCGAGCACGCCGTCGAGGGCGCCCAGGCATTGGGCGCCGACCATGATGCGCTCATTGTTAAGCGTGGGCAGCATCATGTACCAAGCGTTGCCCGGTTCTCCGAGCACGTCCTCGTCAGGGACGAAGACGTCGTCGTAGGTAACCGAGCAGGAACCCATCGCCCGCATCCCGAGCTTCGGGAGCAGCGAGGCTGTGATGCCGGGCGATTTGGCGTCGACGAAGAACAGGGTCAGGCCCTGATGACGCTTCTCGACATTCTTGTCGGTGCGCGCGAGCACAAGCAGGCGATCGGCGGCCTTGGCGGCCGTGGTCCACATCTTCGCGCCATTGAGGATCCAGCCGCCATCGGTCTTCCTCGCAGTGGTCTTCATTGCGCCGAGCACGTCGGTGCCGCCGTCCGGCTCGGTCATCGAAATCGAGACGCGGAGCTTGCCCGCGGCCATGGGACGAAGCCACCGCTCCTTCTGCTCGGGCGTGCCATAGACGCCGATGGACTTCGCGCCGCCAAAAGAGGTGAGGCCCCAGGTCCACAGCAGTCCGCCGGCGGTGCGGGAGAACTCGCGGGCGAAGATCATCTGCATCATGATGTCGCCGCCGAGGCCGCCATATTCCTCGTCGATGCCGATGCCGAAGAAGCCCTGCTGAGCGAGCTTGTCCCATAAGGCGTAGGGATAATTCTCCTCGTCCGCCTCGAGCTGGCGCATCCAGTCTTTCGGCGCTTCCGCATCGACCCAGCGTCGCACGACGTCGCGAAACGCCTGCTGCTCCTCGTTGAGTTCGAAATCCATGGCCATCCTTCAATCCGAGCTTGCCGCCTCTCTGTGCGCGGTTGAACAAGTGGTAACCTATCGAACGTGAGGTCTGGGCCGAGCGGCCGGTCCTGAACCATGTGTCCACCCTGCCCACGGGCAGGAGGGCAGCTGCAGGCTTCTTCCCTAATAGCGCTTGGAGGGGCGCCTGCAGGGAGGGCAAGGATGAGCGGTCAGCTGGACGGCAAGGTGGCGATCGTCACCGGTTCGGGCGCCAATATCGGCGAGGCCTGCGCGCGGGCGCTCGCGAAAGCGGGTGCAGCCGTCGTCCTTGCCGACATCAACATGGCCGGCGCGGAAGCCGTGGCAAGCGACATCGCCGGCGGCGGCGGCACCGCAACGGCGCATGCACTGGATCTCGCCGAAGAGGACAGCGTCCGCACGCTCGTCGCCGCTACGGTGCAGCGATTCGGGCGGATCGATGTGCTGCACAACAATGCCGCAGACACCCGACTTGAGCAGATGGCGGCAGACGGGCGCATCACCGAGCTCGATGCGGCGGTTTGGGACCGTGCATTTCACATCAACGCACGCGGCACGATGCTGATGATCAAGCGTGCGGTGCCGCACATGATCGCGGCCGGCGGCGGCTCGATCATCAACACCAGCACCGGCGTTTCCCTGACCGGGGACATCTTCAACCCGTCCTATTCTTCGTCCAAGGCGGCGGTCAATGCGCTGACGAGGAACGTGGCTGTCCAGTTCGGTCGCCACAACATCCGCTGCAATGTGAGGTGGTCCCGCCTTCTTGGACAGGTTGGCGGCGAAGTTAAGCTAATCCCGGATGTGATTATGCCGCCAGTCTGGTCATCAGATCATGGGGGGCATGCCCCCCATGATCTGAAGCATCG
>Ga0164243_10000776_pt1 | contig 55634 bp, 52 predicted proteins | sample OricompcompostOP_FD_108781 | JGI IMG/M metagenome (GOLD analysis project Ga0164243, IMG submission 108781) | Organic Plus compost microbial communities from Emeryville, California, USA - Original compost - Organic plus compost (OP) | ecosystem: Engineered > Solid waste > Mixed feedstock >... | reverse complement strand
ACTACATCGAGTGCTTCTACAACCCGACGCGCCGGCATTCGACGCTCGGCTATCTCAGTCCCGTACAGTTCGAGAAAGCTCAAGAAGCTTAGGTCGGTGTCAACGGAACCGGCAGCAACCCAAGGGTCGTCTTCACCTCTGGGGCCGAGCAGCTGATCTCGCTGCCGGAAGAGCAAGCGCTGAGCCCAAGAAGAACAGCGGCAGTCCAGCACCACATCACAAGTCGATCCATCGTCCCAACTCCTCTCGATTGAGCAGGACTGTCACCGCGACATCCTGAATTGGGATATTCTAAAACGGGATGTACGTTCGCTTGCGTGTCACGCGGCCTGCAATCCCCACCGTATAAGAAGCTACGTCGGCTTCTTGCGCAGGCTCGCGCCGAGGCGGGGCTGACGCAACTTCAGGTGGCGACAAGCGTGAAGCGCCCTCAGTCGTTCGTCTCCAAGTACGAAAACGGCGAGCGCCAGCTGGATGTGGTCGAGTTCGTCGAGGTGTGTAAGGCCATCGGCGTGTCGCCTGCTCGCATGATCGAGGACCTCATCTAGTAAACCTGCAAGGCGTCAAGACGAATGGCCACCAGGATTCGCAGTATCGGTTCGCTGACTACGGAGCTGCTAGTCAAATCGAAGGAAGCGGCGCTGTGCGCCATTCGTGTCTTCAATGATCCACACGTAGCCTTCAAGTCAGAGACGTTCATTGTCTTGATGAACATCGCCTGGACATACCTGCTCCATGCGCACTATCGGAAGAAGCGCATCGAGTACCGACATTTCCGACAGGAAGGTAAACGACGCAGGTTCGATCGCACGAAGAACGGTGCGTTCAAGTACTGGGAGCTCGAACGCTGCCTCAACGAGCAAGCGAGCCCGATCGACAAGGACACGGCCAACAATCTTCGTTTCTTGATCGGACTTCGGCACGAAATCGAGCATCAGATGACGAGATCTCTCGACAACTACCTCAGTGGGAGGTACCAAGCCTGCGCGCTGAACTACAACGATTACGTCAAGAAGCTCTTCGGCAAGTCCCATGGGCTCGACACCCACTTGACGTACAGCATCCAATTCGTCGAGCTGTCAGAGACCCAGCTGGGAGGCCCTTCGCCTCAAGTTCCGGAGAGGCTGCGGGCGTACATTGCGGAGTTCGATGCCGCGCTCAATCACGATGAGTACAACAGCCCTCGCTTCGCATATCGCCTACTGTTCAAGAAAAAGCTTGTAAACAGGCCGGGGCAAGCCGATCGCGTCGTCGAGTTCATCGATCCAAAGTCGGAACTCGCCAAGACGATCGACAAGGAGTTCTGGGTGAAGAAGGAGGTCGAGCGGGCCAAGTACCTGCCCTCGCGTGTGGCAGAAGAAGTAAGGAAGGCGGGCTTCACGCGCTTCCGCACGCAACCGGAACACGTCGACATGTGGAAGGCAGAAAACGCTAAGGACCCAGCGAAGGGCTACGGCGCCCAGGTAGAGGGGGCTTGGTACTGGTACGACACTTGGATCGCCCGGTGCATCGAACTCTGCACTGCGGCTGGCGACCAATACAAGTAGATTGCCACCAGCTCCCGTGCCATCTCACCCAGTCGCACTGCCGGCGGATGGGTAAACGGATGGGGCGGAATACCGAACTGACCGAGTGTCGATGAGAAACATCAACAACTGGCGGAGAGTGTGGGATTCGAACCCACGGACGGTTGCCCGTCGGCAGTTTTCAAGACTGCTGGTTTAAACCACTCACCCAACTCTCCGAGGCAGCGGATTCTAGGAGGGCAGGAACATCTCCTGCAGATCGCTCAGGAAATCGAAGCCGCGCGGCGTCGGCCACACGCGATGCAGGTCGCGCGCCACCAGGCCGCGGCGTTCCGCTTCTTCCAGCGGGCGCTGGATGGCGCTGACCGGCAGGCCGGTGCGCTCGCTGAACTGCGCCAGCGTGAAGCCCTGCGCCAGCCGCAGCGCGTTGAGCATGAACTCGAAGGGCAGCTCGGCCAGCGCGACGTCCTCGCTGCTCGCCACGGGCTGCCCGGCAAGCGCCTTCTCCAGGTACGAGCGCGGATCGCGCCAGCGCGTCTGGCGCACGATGCGGTGCGCGAAGCTCAGCTTGCCGTGCGCGCCGGCGCCGATGCCCAGGTAATCACCGAACTGCCAGTAGTTGAGGTTGTGCGTGCACTCGTGCCCCGGCCGCGCGTAGGCCGAGACTTCGTAGCGCCCCATGCCCGCGGCCGCGGTGCGTTCGGTGATGTGGTCGAGCATGGCCCAGGCGATGTCCTCGTCGGGCAGCGCGGGCGGGTACTTGGCGAAGACGGTGTTGGGCTCCACCGTGAGGTGGTAGACCGACAGGTGCGGCGGCTGCAGCGCGAGCGCCTGCGCCAGGTCGGCCTGCAGGCCCGCCAGCGTCTGGCCGGGCAGCGCGTACATGAGGTCGAGGTTGAAGGTGTCGAAGGCGGCTGCGGCCTCCTCCACCGCCGCGATGGCCTGCGCGCGGTCGTGCACGCGGCCCAGGGCCTTCAGGTGCGCGTCGTCGAAGCTCTGCACGCCGACCGACAGCCGCGTGACGCCGGCGGCCCGGAAGGCACGGAAGCGGTCGCGCTCGAAGGTGCCGGGGTTGGCTTCGAGCGTGATCTCGCAGCCGGGCTCCAGCACCAGCCGCGCGCGCACCGCGCCGAGCAGGCGGTCGATGGCCTCGGGCGAGAACAGGCTGGGCGTGCCGCCGCCGAGGAAGACGCTCGTCACCGGCCGCCCCCACACCAGCGGCAGCGCGGCCTCCAGGTCGGCGACCAGCGCGTCGACGTACTGTGCCTCGGGCAGCGGCGCATCGCCCTCGCCCCGGTCCCGCCACTCGTGCGAGTTGAAGTCGCAGTACGGGCACTTGCGCAGGCACCAGGGCAGGTGGATGTACAGCGCCAGCGGCGGCAGCGCGGCCAGTTGCAGCGGCCCCGGGCGCATCTGGTGGAGGGCATCGTTGGCGTGCTGCGCACCCGCGCCCTCTTCCTGCGCCGGATGGATGGGGATGTTCACGCCGGCGGCATCCAGCGCTCGCGCATCAGGGCCAGCATCGCGCGCGCGGCCTGGCCGCGGTGGCTATGCGCGTTCTTCACCTCGGACGGCAGCTGCGCGAAGGTCTTGCCGAAGGCGGGGATGAACATCACCGGATCGAAGCCGAAGCCGTGCTCGCCAATAGGCTCGCGCGTGATCTCGCCCGCCGCGCGGCCGACCGCGATCAGGGGCTCAGGGTCGTCGGCCGAACGCAACGCCACCAATGTGCTGACCAGCGCGGCCCGGCGGTCGGCCACGCCCTGCATCTGCTCCAGCAGCGCGCGCACGTTGTTGTCGTCGCCCTTCTCGTAGCCGAACTGCGTGGCGTAGTAGGCGGTGTCCACGCCCGGCAGGCCGCCGAAGGCCTCGACGCACAGGCCGGCGTCGTCGGCGATGGCCGGCAGGCCGGTCGCGGCGCTGGCGTGGCGCGCCTTGGCCAGCGCGTTCTCGACGAAGGTGCGGAAGGGTTCCTCGGCCTCGCCCACGCCCAGGTCGCCCTGGCGCACGAGCTCGATGCCCAGGCCGCCGAAGAGCTGCTGCAGTTCGGCCAACTTCCCGGCGTTGTTGGAGGCGAGGACGAGCTTCATGGCCTCACTGCTTGTTCAGCGGCGCGGCCAGCGCCTGCTTCTGCAGCTCGACCAGCTCGCCGATGCCCTTCTCGGCCAGCGCCAGCAACCGGTTCATCTCCTCGCGCGAGAAGGCGGCGCCCTCGGCCGTGCCCTGCACCTCGACGAAGTGGCCGGCGCCGGTCATCACCACGTTCATGTCCGTATCGCAGGCAGAGTCCTCGACGTACTCCAGGTCGAGCAGCGGCGTGCCCTGCACGATGCCGACCGAGACGGCAGCCACATGCCCCTTGATGGGCGACGCGGCCAGGGCGCCGCCGGCCAGCAGCGTGCCCACCGCATCCTGCGCGGCGACGAAGGCGCCGGTGATGGCCGCGGTGCGGGTGCCGCCGTCGGCCTGCAGCACGTCGCAGTCGAGGTGGATGGTGCGCTCTCCGAGCAGCTTCAGGTCGAACACGGCGCGCATGGAGCGGCCGATCAGGCGCTGGATCTCCTGCGTGCGCCCGCTCTGCTTGCCCTTGGCCGCCTCGCGGCTGCCGCGGGTGTGGGTGGCGCGCGGCAGCATGCCGTACTCGGCCGTCACCCAGCCCTCGCCGCTGCCCTTCTTGTGCGGCGGCACCTTCTCCTCGACCGAGGCGGTGCACAGCACGCGCGTCTGGCCGAACTCGATGAGCACCGAGCCCTCGGCATGGATGGTGAAGCCACGGGTGATGCGCACCGGGCGCAGCTGGTCGGCGGCACGGCCGCCACTTCGGATGAAAGCAGTCATGAAGAAGATGCAGGAAAGGAAGAACGGAAAACCCGCGGCCCGCAGGGGGCGGCCCGCGGTCAGGTCTTGCGGGAAGCCGACCGGCGGATGGCTTCGTTGATTTCGGCGATGGAGCGTTCGATGGCGTCGTCGTCCAGGTCGTCGAGTTCGCCTTCGGCCGGCATGCCCGCCTGGATGGTGGAGGCGAACACCTCGTCGCCGATGCTGTCGGTGGAGATGCCGGTCGAGCCCGGCGCGTCCGGCGTCTCCCAGTCGATGGCGATCAGCGTCGCGTTGTCGCCGTTGGGGCCGCCGCGGCGCAGCGCCATCTCGACCAGTTCGGGCGCAGCATCGGACACCGGGCGCGACGCCAGCGTGCGCACCAGCAGCGTGTCGTCCATCACGCCCCAGATGCCGTCGGAGCACAACATCAGCCGGTCTCCCTGCTGCAGCGGCGTCGGCGCGGAGACCTCGAACAGCGGCGTCGTGGGCGAGCCCAGGCAGGTGAGCAGCAGGTTGCGGTTGGCCGGCTCGACGACGCCCGGACGCGGGCGCTCGGCGTGCGAATGGTCGCGCGTGCGAGCCAGCAGGTGCCCCTCGCGCACCAGGTACAGGCGCGAGTCGCCGCAATGCACCCAGGTGGCGGTGCCGTCCTGCAGCACCACGGCCACCACCGTCGTGCGCGGCGTGTCGAGCATGGCCTTGTTGCTCGCGTAGCGCATGATCTGCTGGTGCGCCGCCATCACGGCCGAGGCCAGGAAGGTCTTGGCGTCCTTCAGCAGCGGCCGCGCCTCGCGCTGGTACAGCGCGGCGATGGTCTGCAGCGTGAGCTGCGCCGCCACCTCGCCTTCCGGGTGGCCGCCCATGCCGTCGGCCAGCACGAACAGGCCGGACTCCCGCGTGTAGCAGTAGCCCATGCGGTCCTCGTTCGTGGCGCGGCCGCCCTTGCGGCTGACCTGGTAGACGGAGAACTTCACGGTGCCCGCCCGGCCGCCCGAAGGGCACTGCTCGTCCCCCGGGGGAAGAGCGGACACACGAAGTGGAGAGCGTGGGGGGCGTTCATACGGGCCGCGTGGTCGGTGCCACGGCCTTCGGCAGGGTGCGTTTTTCCGACGAGCGCATGTTGTCCAGCGACAGGCGCATCTTCTCGCCGACGGACAGGCGCGTGTAGCGGCGCTCGCCCTCGCGGCTGAGTTCCTTCTGCAGCGCGAAGACGGATTGGGGGCGCGACAGCGGGTCCAGCGCCATGCACCACTCCACCACCTCGATGAGATCGTCCGAGTAGACGCCGCGCAGGCGCGAAAGCGACAGGCCCAGCCGGTCCTTCTCGATGCGCTGGGGCGCGTCGTTGGGCGGGTAGCCGTACATGCAGGCGTACATGCACGCACCGATGGCGTAGATGTCGGTCCACGGCCCCATGGAGGAGTCGCGCCGGTACATCTCGGGCGCGGCGAAGCCGGGCGTGTACATGGGGCGGATGAAGTTGCCTTCCTTGGACAACACCTCGCGCGCGGCGCCGAAGTCGATCATCACCGCGCGGTCGTCGTTGGTGACGAAGATGTTGGCGGGCTTGATGTCCAGGTGCAGCATCTTGTGCTGATGCACCACGCGCAGGCCGCGCAGGATCTCGTCGAACAGCGAACGGATGGTGGACTCGCGGAACACCTTGGCCTTCTTCAGGTCGCGCGCGGTGACGATGAAGTCCTGCAGGGTGGCGCCCTCCAGGTAGTTCATCACCATGTAGACCGTCTCGTTCTCGCGGAAGAAGTTGAGCACGCTCACCACCGAGGCGTGCGAGATCTGCGCCAGCGAGCGCCCCTCCTCGAAGAAGCTCTTCAGCCCGAGCCGGTACAGCGACAGCTTCTCGGGCGGCACCTGCGGCGTCAGCTCGCCCGTCGCGCGGCTGGCCAGCGACGAGGGCAGGTACTCCTTGATCGCCACCTGCTGGCCGTTGGGATCGACCGCCAGGTACACCACGCCGAAGCCGCCCGCCGACAGCCGGCGGATCACGCGATAGCCGCCAATCATGGTGTCCGGCAGCAGTGGCGCGGGTTTGACCTTTGACATAATCGGGAGTTTCGCCCGAAGGCGGGGAAAGCGGCAAGCGAGCGCATCGCCGGAACCTCGCGGGAACGGCCACCGAGGGAGCACCGAAAGTGGCCGGGCGGCGCGCAATCACACAGCGACACAGCGAGAGCGAGGCTCGATGCCAGTTTACAGCATGACCGGCTATGCCAGCGGGCAGAGCGGCCCGTCCGGCACCCCCGAAGACAAGGAAGGCAGGACGACGTCCGCAGGCCGCCTCGGGGTCGAGATCCGCTCGGTCAACAGCCGCTACCTGGACCTGAGCTTCAAGCTCGCCGAAGACCTGCGGCAGCACGAGCCGGCCTTGCGCGAACTGCTCACCCGGCGGCTCAAGCGCGGCAAGGTCGAGGTGCGCGCCGCCGTCGACCTGCCTTCGGCCGGCCTGGCCGAACCCAGTGCCCGCCTGCTGCAGCGCCTCAACGGACTGCAGGATGCGGTGCGCGCCTGGCTGCCGGAGGCACGCGGGCTCAGCGTCGCCGACGTGCTGCGCATGGCGACCGGCGACACCGCCGCGCCCACCACCGCCGGCTTCGACGTGCCGGCCATCGTAGGCCGGGTGGTCGACGACCTGGTCGCCGCGCGTGCGCGTGAAGGCGAGCGATTGGCCGCCATGCTGCGCGAGCGGCTGGCCGCGCTGCGGCGCCTGGCCGGGCAGGCTGCGCCGATCGTTCCGCAACTGGTGGAACAGCAGCGCACCCGCTTCCTGCAGCGCTGGCAGGAGGCCATGGGCCTGGCCGGCGGCACCGCCCCGGAGGCCGCCCAGGAACGCGCCCTGGCCGAAGCCACCGCCTTCGCCATCCGCATCGACGTGGCGGAGGAACTGACCCGCCTGACCGCGCATCTGGACGAGATCGAGGCCCTGCTCGACAAGGGCGGCGAGATCGGCAAGCGCCTGGACTTCCTCATCCAGGAACTGCACCGCGAGGCCAACACCCTCGGCTCCAAGTCGGCCACCCTGGAGCTGACGCGCGTCGGCGTCGACATGAAGGTGCTGATCGAGCAGATGCGCGAGCAGGTGCAGAACATCGAGTGACGAACACCCTCACCATGGACTATCCCGGCAATCTCTTCGTGGTCGCGGCGCCCAGCGGCGCCGGCAAGTCGAGCCTGGTCAAGGCGCTGATGGAACTCGACTCGGCGGTGCAGCCCTCCGTCTCGCACACTACCCGTGCGCCGCGCGGCCAGGAAAAGCACGGGCGCGAGTACTTCTTCGTCTCGCCGGCCGAGTTCGACGCCATGATCGCGGCCGACGGCTTCGTCGAGTGGGCGCACGTGCACGGCCAGCGCTACGGCACCTCCAAGAAGGCCGTGGAGGATCGGGTGGCGATGGGCGCCGACGTGATCCTGGAGATCGACTTCCAGGGCGCGCTGCAGATCCGCAAGGTGTTCGCCAATGCGGTGCTGGTGTTCATCCTGCCGCCGAGCTGGGAGGAGCTGCGCTCCCGGCTGGAGCGGCGCGGCGAGGACGCACCCGAGATCATCGAGATGCGCCTTCGCAATGCCGCCGAGGAGATGGCGCAGGCCGACCAGTTCGACTTCGTTATAATCAACGAGTTGTTCGAGCGTGCGCTTTTCGACCTGAAAGCGATCGTTCACGCCCAGCGGCTGCGGTATTCCGCCCAGCGCCGCGCCCGCGCCGACACCTTCGCCGCGCTGGGCATTTCCTGAAGAGCGTCCCGCTTTCTTCCCCTTTCCTCCGAAAGACTTCCACCATGGCCCGCATCACCGTCGAAGACTGCCTGGAGCAAATCCCCAACCGTTTCCAGCTCGTGCTGGCCGCCACCTACCGCGCCCGCATGCTGAGCCAGGGCCACGCGCCCAAGATCGAGAGCAAGAACAAACCCGCCGTCACCGCCCTGCGCGAGATCGCCGAGGGCAAGGTCGGGCTGGAAATGCTCAAGAAGGTGCCGGGCTGAACTGACTGACGCCCCGCCGCCACACAAAGGAGCACCGCATGCGGTGCTTTTTTTATGCCCGGGGGCTTGACGGCCAATGCCACGCTAAAGTAGGGCGATGAGCGCCGTCGTCCAGCCGCAATCCGCGGCCCAGCCCTCCTCCGGAGCCGCCGCCCCGGGGCACGTGGCTGCGCTGAACGCGGCCGCGGCCAGCTTCGCCGCGCTGACGGCCAAGCTGGACTACCTCGGCGCCGAGGACGTCGAGCAGGTGCGCCGGGCCTACCGCTTCGCCGACGAAGCCCACCTGGGCCAGTTGCGCAACAGCGGCGAGCCGTACATCACCCATCCCATCGCCGTGGCCGCGCAGTGCGCGGAATGGAAGCTGGACGCGCAGGCGCTGATGGCCGCTTTGCTGCACGACGCCATGGAGGACTGCGGCGTCACCAAGCCCGACCTGGTCGAGCGCTTCGGCGCCCCGGTGGCCGAACTGGTGGACGGCCTCACCAAGCTGGACAAGCTGCAGTTCAACACCCGCGAGGAAGGCCAGGCCGAATCCTTCCGCAAGATGCTGCTGGCGATGGCGCGCGACGTGCGCGTCATCCTGATCAAGCTGGCCGACCGCACGCACAACATGCGCACGCTGGACGACGCGCCGCGCGAGAAATGGGCCCGCATCTCCAGCGAGACGCTGGAGATCTACGCGCCCATCGCCTACCGCCTCGGCCTGAACCAGACCTACCGCGAGCTGCAGGACCTCTCGTTCCGGCACCTGCGGCCCTGGCGCTACGCCATCCTGGCCAAGGCGGTGGCCAAGGCCCGCAGCCGGCGGCGCGACCTGATCCAGAAGGTGCAGCGCGACGTGGAGGCCGCCTTCGCCGCCGCCGGCATCGCGGTGCGCATGGCCGGGCGCGAGAAGACGCTCTACTCCATCTACCGCAAGATGGACGAGAAGAACCTGAGCTTCGCGCAGGTCACCGACATCTACGGCTTCCGCATCATCGTGCCCAACGTGATCGCCTGCTACACGGGCCTGGGCGTGCTGCACCAGCTGTACAAGCCGCTGCCCGGCAAGTTCAAGGACCACATCGCCATCGCCAAGCTCAACGGCTACCAGTCGCTGCACACGACGCTGGTCGGCCCCTCCGGCATCAGCGTCGAGTTCCAGCTGCGCACGGAGGCGATGCACCTGGTGGCCGAGTCCGGCGTCGCCGCGCACTGGCTGTACAAGGCGTCGGACGCGGCGGGCGGCGCGAGCAGCGGCGACCGCCTGAGCGCCAAGTGGCTGCAGTCGCTGCTGGACATCCAGGACGAGACGCGCGACGCCACCGAGTTCTGGGACCACGTCAAGGTGGACCTGTTCCCCGACGCGGTCTACGTCTTCACGCCCCGCAGCGAGATCATGGCGCTGCCCCGAGGCGCGACGGTGGTGGACTTCGCCTACGCCATTCACACCAACATCGGCGACCACACCTCCGCCGCGCGCATCAACGGCGAGCAGGTGCCGCTGCGCACCGAGCTGAAGAACGGCGACGTGGTGGAGGTCATCACCGCGCCCGTCTCCACGCCCAACCCGGCCTGGCTGGGCTTCGTGCGCACGGGCCGCGCCCGCTCGAAGATCCGCCACTACCTCAAGACGCTGGCGCAGGCTGAGTCCGAGCGGCTGGGCGAGAAGCTGCTGAGCCAGGCGCTGCGGGCCGAGGGCGTGGGCAAGCTGCCCGACGACGACGCCGACAACCAGCCGACCTGGGAGAAGCTGCTGCGCTTCACCGGCAGCCGCAACCGCGCCGAACTCATGACCGACATCGGCCTGGGCAAGCGCGTCGCCAGCCTGGTGGCCAAGCGGCTGGCCGCGCTGCTGGCCGAACGCGGCTTCAAGCCCGACGCGCTGCTGCTCAGCCGCGAGCGCTTCACCGCGCACGAGAGCGTCTCCCAGGGCGCGGTGACGCTGGACGGCAGCGAGAACTCGTCGGTGCGCTTCGCCCAGTGCTGCCGGCCGATCCCCGGCGACCCGATCGTGGGCTACCTGGGCCACGGCGAGGGGCTGGTCGTCCACACCGAGGCCTGCGGCGTGGGCCAGCGCCTGCGCCACAAGGACAGCGAGCGCTTCTTCGCCGTCGAATGGGCCGACGAGCCCGTGCGCACCTTCGAGACCGGCATCGTCATCACCGCGCGCAACGACAAGGGCGTGCTCGCCCGGGTGGCAGCCACGCTGGCCAACGCGGAGGCGGATATCACCCACGTCGAGATGAACGAGGAGCCCGGCCAGGACTCGACCGACCTGCGCTTCGTGGTCGCCGTGCGCGACCGCCCCCATCTCGACGCCGTGCTGCGCGCGGCGCGCCGCACGCCCTCGGTGCTGACGGCGGCGCGGATCGTCCCCGCGGCCTGACCGGGCGCTTCAGCCCGGCGCCGGGTAGCGGACTTCCAGCACCTCGATGTCCTGGCCACCTGCCGGAGTGACCAGGCGCACGACGTCGCCTACACGCGCCTTCAGCAGCGCTCGCGCCACGGGAGAGATCCAGCTCACCTGCTGTCGCGCACTGTCCGCCTCGTCGATGCCCAGGATCGTGACCTCGCGCTCCTCGCCGGCCTCGTCCGCATAGCGCACCGTCGCACCGAAGAAGACCTGCTCGCCGCCGTGGTGGACGGCGGGATCGGTGACCTCGGCGACCTCCAGCCGCTTGGTCAGGAAGCGGATGCGCCGGTCGATCTCGCGCAGCCGCTTCTTACCGTAGAGGTAGTCGCCATTCTCGGAGCGGTCGCCGTTCTTGGCGGCCCAGTGCACGGCCTCCACCACCTTGGGCCGCTCGTTGTCCATCAGGTCCAGAAGTTCGGCCCGCAAGCGCGCATAGCCGCCCGGCGTGATGTAGTTCTTGCCGCCCGCGGGCAGCGCCGGCAGCGCATCGGCCTCGCCGTCATCCTCGATGGCATCGCCATCGCTTTCACGGGTGAACGCCTTGCTCATGTCGGTGACTGCCGAAGAAAACAAGCCCGCAACCTCATCGGTTGCGGGCTTGATCAAAAGGTGGCGCGGCTGGCAGGAATCGAACCCACGACCCCTTGGTTCGTAGCCAAGTACTCTATCCATCTGAGCTACAGCCGCGCAGAAGCGAAAGTATAGCACGGGTTATCTGGTAGGCCGTGCTGGGCTCGAACCAGCGACCAAGGGATTATGAGTCCCCTGCTCTGACCAACTGAGCTAACGGCCCCGCGCCGCCGGATTCTAGGCGGGCCGCCGTCCCTTCCCGGCGTCACTTCGGCCCGGACGCGTGGTGGCTCAGCGCGTTGCTCACCAGGCGCGCGGTGATGTCGACGATCTGGATCATGCGCTCGTAGGGCATGCGCGTCGGCCCGATGACGCCGAGCGTGCCGACCACCTGGCCGTCGACCTCGTAGTTCGCGCTGACCACCGACAGTTCCTCCACCGGCACGACCTGGCTCTCGCCGCCGATGAAGATGCGCACGCCCTCGGCCTTGCTCGACACGTCGAGCAGCCGCAGCAGCTGGGCCTTCTGCTCGAACAGCTCGAAGGCGCGGCGCAGCTGGTTCATGTCGGTGGAGAAGTCGCTGACCGACAGGAGGTTGCGCTCGCCCGCGATCACCACTTCCTCCTGTGCCTGGGAGATCGCCTCCGAACTGGCCTGCACCGCCGCCTGCATCAGCGAGGCGATCTCGCCGCGCAGGGTGTCCATCTCGGACTTGAGACGGTCGCGCACCTGCTCGATCGACAGGCCGCTGTAGTGCGCGTTCAGGTAGTTGGCCGCCTCGATCAGCTCCGACTGCGAATAGTCACGGTCGGTGAAGAGCACGCGGTTCTGCACGTCGCCGTCGGGCGAGACGATGATCACCAGCAGCCGGCGGTCCGACAGCCGGAGGAACTCGATGTGGCGGAAGGCCGAGGTGCGCCGCGGTGCCATCACCACGCCGACGAACTGCGAGAGGTTCGACAGCAGTTGCGCCGCGTTGGCGATCACCTTCTGCGGCTGGTCGGCCGGCAGGCTGGGCGCCGCCATGTGCGGGCGCTGCGCCGTCAACATGGTGTCGACGAAGAGGCGGTAGCCTCGTGCCGTCGGGATGCGCCCTGCCGAGGTGTGCGGGCTGACGATCAGCCCCAGTTCCTCCAGGTCGGCCATGACGTTGCGGATGGTCGCCGGCGACAGTTCCAGGCCCGGCGCCCGCGACAGGGTGCGCGAGCCCACGGGGGTGCCGTCGGCGATGTATCGCTCGATCAGGGTCTTGAGCAGCAGCTTGGCCCGTTCGTCCAGCATCCTGAAATTCTAGTGACGTGTTTAATGATGTAATTTGTATCCCATGAGTACCCGCTTTCGCCACGTCGCCCTGATCGGAAAGTACCAGGCGCAGGCGGCCCGCGCGCCCGACAGCGTGATGCAGGGCATCGCCGCCTTCCTGGAGGAGCAGGGCTGCTCGGTGGTGCTGGAGCGCGGCAGCGCCGAGAGCGGCCCCGACGGACAGCCCCTGGACACCGGCCCGTACCCTGTGCTGGCCGTGGAGGACATCGGCCAGCGCTGCGACCTCGGCCTGGTGGTCGGCGGCGACGGCACCATGCTCGGCATCGGCCGGCGCTTGGCGCCCTCGGGCCTGCCGCTGGTGGGCATCAACCACGGGCGCCTGGGCTTCATCACCGACATCCCGCTGGACGGCTACCAGGGCGCGCTGAGCTCGATCCTGGCCGGCGAGTACGAGGAGGACCACCGCAGCCTGATGCACGCGCAGGTGGTGCGCGAGGGCGCGGTGGTGTTCGACGCGCTGGCCATGAACGACGTGGTGGTCAACCGCGGCGCCACTTCGGGCATGGTGGAGTTGCGCGTGTCGGTCGGGCCCAACTTCGTGGCCAATCAGCGCGCGGACGGGCTGATCATCGCCACGCCGACCGGCTCGACCGCCTATGCCCTGTCCGCCGGCGGGCCGCTGCTGCATCCGGCGATCCCGGGCTGGGTGCTGGTGCCGATCGCGCCGCACACGCTGTCGAACCGGCCGATCCTGCTGCCCGATGCGCAGGAGATCACCATCGAGGTGGTCGGCGGGCGCGACGCCAGCGCCAATTTCGACATGCAGTCGCTCGCCACGCTGATGCACGGCGACAAGGTGGTGGTGAGGCGCTCGGACTACCGGGTGCGCTTCCTGCACCCGCGCGGCTGGAGCTATTTCGACACGCTGCGCAAGAAGCTGTACTGGAACGCAGGAGGTTCATGACATGGCGCTGCGACGCATCGCACTGCGCGACTTCGTCATCGTCCGGGCGCTGGAGCTGGACCTCGCCGCCGGCTTCAGCGTGCTGACGGGCGAGACGGGCGCCGGCAAGTCCATCCTCATCGACGCGCTGCAGCTCGCGCTGGGCAGCCGCGCCGATGCCGGGGCCGTGCGCGAGGGCGCCGAGCGGCTGGACGTGAGCGCCGAGTTCGACCCGGTGCCCGCACTGGCCGCCTGGCTGGACGAAGGCGGCTTCGCGCCGGGCGAATCGCTGCTGCTGCGGCGCACCGTCGACACGCAGGGCCGCAGCCGCGGCTGGATCAACGGCAGCCCGGCCACCGCCGCGCAGCTGCGCGAGCTGGGCGACCACCTGCTCGACATCCACGGCCAGCACGCTTGGCAGAGCCTGACGCGCGCCGATGCGGTACGCGGGCTGCTGGACGCCTATGCCGGCATCGACGCCGCACCGCTGGGCGCCGCCTGGGCGGCCTGGCGCCAGGCCGCGGGCGCCCTGGAGACGGCGCGCCAGGCGCAGGACACGCTGCTGCGCGAACGCGAGCGCCTGCAGTGGCAGATCGGCGAGCTCGACAAGCTGGCGCCGGGCGAGGACGAATGGGAGGAGCTGTCCGCCCAGCACACCCGGCTGTCGAACGCGCGGGCGCTGCTGGACGCCGCCGAGGGCGCGGCCGCGGCGCTGGAGGACGACGACGGCGGCGCGTTGCAGGCGCTGGCGCGCGCGCAGTCGCTGCTGCAGGCCAGCGAGCACATCGAGCCCGCCTTCCAGTCCATCGGCGAGGAGCTGGCCTCGGCCATCGCCCAGGCGGCCGACGCCGCGCACACGCTGCACGCCTGGCGGCGCCGCACCGACCTGGACCCGGAACGCCTGGCGGAGCTGGACGAGCGCATGGGCCAGTGGCTGTCGCTGGCGCGCCGCTGGCGCCGGCCGCCGGCGGAGCTGCCCGCGCTGCTGGCCGACTGGCGCACGCAGTTGCAGGCGCTCGACGCCCAGGCCGACCTGGCGGCCCTCGAAGGCGCCGAGCAGGCGGCGCACAAGGCGTACCTGGAGGCCGCGCGCGCGGTCGGGCGCGCCCGCCAGAAGGCTGCGCCGAAGCTGTCGCAAGCCGTCACGCAGGCCATGCAGGGCCTGGGCATGCAGGGTGGGCGCTTCGAGGTCGCCCTGGCTCCCCTGGCGCAGCCGGGCCGCGCCGGGCTGGAAGAGGTGAGCTTCCTGGTGGCAGGCCACCCGGGCAGCACGCCGCGGCCGATCGGCAAGGTGGCCTCGGGCGGCGAGCTGTCGCGCATCGCGCTGGCCATCGCCGTGACCACCAGCCGGCTGGGCGAGGCGCAGACGCTGATCTTCGACGAGGTGGATGCCGGCGTCGGCGGCGCCGTGGCCGAGACCGTCGGGCGGCTGATGCAGCAGCTCGGCCGCGACCGGCAGGTGCTGGCCGTCACCCACCTGCCGCAGGTGGCCGCCTGCGCCGACCACCACCTGCGGGTCGCCAAGCGGGTGGCGCAGGGCCGCACCGAAAGCACCGTGCAGCCGCTGGACGGCGAGGGCCGCATGCAGGAGATCGCGCGCATGCTGGGCGGCGAGCAGGTGTCGGCTACCTCACTGGCGCACGCGCGCGAGATGCTCGGCAAGCCCGCTGCTCCCGCGCCGCGCCGCGCGAAGGCTGCCTCATGAGCGTGCCCGGGACCACGCAGGCCCCGCCCGACGGGCTGGACCTCTTCCCCATCACCGGCATGTCGGGCTCCGGCAAGTCGGTGGCGCTGGCGGCGCTGGAGGATGCCGGCTACTACTGCGTCGACAACCTGCCGCCGGAACTGCTGGAGTCCTTCGTCGCCCTGCAGCGCGAACGGCAGGCGACGCACGTGGCGGTGGCGATCGACGTGCGCAGCGGCGTCTCGCTGCCGCAGCTGCCGCTGCAGCTGGAGGCGCTGCGCCGCGAGGGCATCCGGATGCGCTCGCTCTTCCTCGACGCGACCACCGACGCCCTGGTGCGGCGCTATTCCGAGACGCGCCGCCGCCATCCCCTGTCGCGCCAGGACGGCCGCGTCGACGTGCCCGAGCAGGAGCGCGCCTTGGTGCAGGCGATCGAGCTGGAGCGCGAGCTGCTGGCCGACCTGCGCGACGGCGCCGACGTGATCGACACCAGCCTGATCCGGCCGGCGCAACTGCGCACCTACATCAAGGCGCTGATCGGCGCCCCGCGCCGGCAGATGACGCTGGTGTTCCAGTCCTTCGCCTTCAAGCGCGGGCTGCCGCTGGACGCGGACTACGTGTTCGACGTGCGCATGCTGCCCAACCCGCACTACGTGCCGGCGCTGCGCCCGCTGACGGGGCGCGACCAGCCGGTCATCGACTGGCTGCGCGGCCACGACGAGGTGGCGCGCATGTATGCGGACATCGAGCAGTTCCTGGCGCGCTGGCTGGACGCCCTGGCGCAGGACCACCGCAGCTACGTCACGGTGGCCATCGGCTGCACCGGCGGGCAGCACCGCTCGGTGTTCTTGGTCGAGCAGCTGGCGCGCGCCTTCGGCGACCGCTGGGCGGCGCTCAAGCGGCACCGCGAGCTCGACGTCGATTAGGCGCGCTGCTCCAGCAGGCGCCGCACGGGCGCCGGCAGGCCCAAGGCGGGCCAGCGGTCCGCATCCACCCAGCTTCCTTCGATGGCGGGCTGCTGCGACGTGAAGGGCGCCGTCACCGGATGCAGGTGCAGATCCTTGTGGGTGAGCACGTGGACGAAGGCCGGCAGATCCTGCGGCTCGGCTGCGGACGGGCAGGCGGCCAGCAGCGCCTCGCGCGACTCGAACACCGGCAGCGCCCACAGCCCGGCCCAGATGCCGCGCGCCGGGCGCTTGTGCAGCCAGACCGCGCCGTCTTCCTCCCGCTGCGCCAGCAGCACCCACAGCGTCTGCGCCGTGCGGCGCAGCTTGCGGCTGCGCACCGGGTAGCGCTCCACGTCGCCGCCGGCGCGGGCACGGCACAGTGCCTGCACCGGGCACAGCAGGCAGTCCGGCCGGCGCGGCAGGCAGATGGTGGCGCCGAGGTCCATCAGGCCCTGGGTGTAGGCGGCGATGTCGTCCGGCCGGTCCGCGGGCGGCAGCAGCACATCGGCGGCGGTCCACAGGGCGCGCTCGTTCGCCGCCACGGCCAGGTCGCCGCCATAGGCCAGCAGCCGCGCCAGCACGCGCCGCACGTTGCCGTCCAGGATGGCGACCCGCTCGCCGAAGCAGAAGGCAGCGACGGCGGCGGCAGTGGAGCGGCCGATGCCGGGCAACGTCGCCAGCTCAGCCGCCGTGTGCGGAAAGCGGCCGCCGAAGCGCGCCACCACCTCCTGCGCGCAGCGGTGCAGGTTGCGCGCCCGGCTGTAGTAGCCCAACCCGCTCCACAGGCCGAACACCTCGTCCTCCGGCGCCGCGGCCAGCGCGGCGACGTCAGGGAAGCGGGCCAGGAAGCGCTCGTAGTAGCCCAGCACGGTCGTCACCTGCGTCTGCTGCAGCATGATCTCCGACAGCCAGACGCGGTACGGATCGCGGGTGCGCTGCCAGGGCAGGTGGTGGCGCCCGTGGCTGCGCTGCCAGGCGACCAGCTCGCGATGGAACTCGGATGAAAGCGCCTGCGCGGCGGCGGCGAGCGCCGCGTGCTCGCCGGTCACGCCACGCGCAGGGCGTCGCGCGCCGCGGCCTCGCCGGCGGCGGACGCGGTGGGCGGCTCCTGGCTGGTCAGCAGCCCGGTCAGCTCCTGCAGGCGCTCGTTCAGGGCCTTGAGCTGCCCTTCGTGGGCGTGGATCTCGGCCAGCCGCTCCTCCAGGCCGCCGGCCGCCTGCTGGATGCGCTCGACGGACTCGATGCGCCGCACGAAGTTGCGGCGGCGCTCCTTGAGCTGCGCGTCGAGCTGCGCGCCGGCGCTCTTGGACCAGCGCTCCACCTCGGCCATCGCCGCCTCGTTGACCGCGCGCACCCGGCTGCCCAGGGCGCGCACCAGCTTGTCGCAGAAGTCGTGCTGCGCCAGCTTGAGCACGTTGCCCACGCCCAGGTAGTGCAGGTGGCTCTGCTCGATGCGCCCGAGCTCGGCCACGAAGTCGCTCAGGTCGGGCTCGGCCGGCGCCTGCAGCGCGAAGCCGTGCTCCGCGTTGAGCTGGCGGAAGGTGGCGTGCAGCATGGCCTGGATCTCGGCCGTGGTCGCCTGCACCTCGCGCAGGTTGCCGCGCAGCGCATCGAAGGTGGCGCCGTACACCTTGCCCAGGCTGAGCTTGATGCCCGGCCGCCGCAGCGCCGCCGCCAGCCGCCCCAGGTCAGCCTTGAGCGCGGTGCTGCCCAGCACGGCATACACCTCGCGCAGCAGCTTGGCCTGCACCGAGCGCAGCGCCAGGATGCGGGTGTTGCTGGCCTCGAAGTCGGCCTGCTCCTGCTCGATGCGCGCGCGCATGTGGCGGATCACGGTGCTGTTCTTGCCGCGCAGCCCCTGCAGCTCGAGCGCCTGCTCCGACAAGTCGCGCTGGCGCACCTGCAGCAGGCGCGCGGCCTCGGCGCGCAGCGCCGCGATGCCGGCATCGACCGCCAGGCGCAGCATGGTCTCGCGCCGGCCCAGCAACCCTTCGCCGAGCACCGCCTCCAGGGCGGGCAGGCGGCTGGCCTGCTGCAGCGCGACGTCGTGCTCGATCTTGGCCTGCAGCCCCTTCTGCGCCGAGACCGGCATCACCCGATCGCGCGGCACGCCCAGCGTGTCGGCCGAGTTGCGGCACTGGCGCTCGATCTGCGCGTCGATCTGGCCCGGCGCGCTCAGCGTGTCCCAGAGCGTGTCGATCTTGTTCAGGACGACGATGCGGGTCTCGCCCGGATCGCCCTCGGTGACCAGGTGCTCGCGCCAGATGGCGAGGTCGGAGCGCGTCACGCCGGTGTCGGCGCCCAGGATGAACACCACCGCGTGCGCCTGCGGGATGAGGCTCACGGTGAGCTCCGGCTCGGCGCCGATGGCGTTCAGGCCCGGCGTGTCGAGGATCACCAGGCCCTGCTCCAGCAGCGGATGCGGCATGTTCAGCAGCGCATGGCGCCAGCGCGGCACTTCCACGCGGCCCTGGGCGTCGCACACCGGGTTGTCCTGCGGATGCTCGTCGCTCCAGAAGCCCAGCGCCCGCGCCTCGTCCACGCTGACCCAGTCGACCTCGGCCACCTTCTGCATCGCCGCGGCGAGCGATTCGGCGTCGTCGACGTCGATGGGCACCTCGGTCCAGCGCGCCTCCTGCTCCCGGCCGCGCCACCACGTCAGCGAATGCGCCTCCAGCCGGGTGGCGATGGGCAGCAGCCGCAGGCAGGGCAGGAAGGCGGCGTCGTAGCCCAGCTCGGTCGGGCACATCGTCGTGCGCCCGGCGCTGGCCGGCATGATGCGGCGGCCGTAGCCGGCGAAGAAGATGGCGTTGATCAGCTCCGACTTGCCGCGCGAGAACTCGGCCACGAACGCGACCATGACCTTGCTGGTGCGCATCTGCGCCTCCAGCTCGCGCAAGCGCTCGCCGACGGCGGCGTCCAGCAGGTCGCTCTCACGCAGCCAGCTGGCCAGCCACTTGAGCCGGTGCGCGAAGTTGCGACGCCAGGCACCGTGCTGGTCGAATTGCTGGTTGAAGGACGCGCTCAAGAAGGCCTGCCACGTGGATGGTTAACAAAATATAACACTCGCTTTTCCGCCCGGCATCGCCTTTCGGAGGGTCGATGTCGACCGTTCAGCCGCTTTTCAACTTTTCTGACACGCCGGGCAGAAAAAGGTGGAACGCTGGCCCTGGCGGATCTGCCGGACCTGGGTGCCGCACACCCGGCAGGCTTCGCCGGCACGACCGTACACCATCGCCTCGAGTTGGAAGTAGCCGCTGCTGCCGTCGACGTGCGAGAAATCCCTGAGGCTGCTGCCGCCGCGCTCCACCGCTCGGCCGAGCACGTCGCGGATGGCGGCGTGCAGCCGCAGCGCGCGCGGGCGGGAGACGCGCAAGGCGGGCAGCGTCGGCCGGATGCCGGCCAGGAACAGCGCCTCGGAGGCGTAGATGTTGCCGACCCCCACGACGACGTCGCCCGCCATCAGCACCTGCTTGATGGGCGCCTGCCGCCGGCGCAGCGCGGCATGGAAGACGCCGGCGTCGAAGCCGACCTCCAGCGGCTCCATGCCCAGGCCATCGAGCAGCTTGCGCGCCGCCGGCGCGTCCTGCGCCTCCACGTAGACGGCCGCGCCGAAGCGGCGCGGATCGTTCAGCCGCAACGTTCCCGCGGTGGTGGCCAGGTCGAAGTGGTCGTGCACGCCCGGCGGCGGCAGCGCGGCGTCGAAACGCAGGCTGCCGGACATCCCCAGGTGCAGCAGCAGCAGACCCTCGTCCAGGTCGACGAGCAGGTACTTGCCGCGCCGGCGCACGCCCTGCACCCGGCGGCCCACCAGCGCCTGCGGCAACACGCCCAGCCCCCAGCGCAGGGGCTTGCCCATGCGCACGGCCAGCACCTGCGCGCCGGCGATGCGGTCGGCGAAGCCGCGCCGGGTGACTTCGACCTCGGGGAGTTCGGGCATGGGAAATCCAGCGAAAGGGCGCAGCGCAGCCAGGGCCGGTTGCCCGGCTGCGGCCATCGTCCGAAAGGGGTTGGATTATTATGATTCGATGCTTTTTTCGCCCCGCAGATACCGCCTGGCGGCCGCCTTGGCGACGGTCGCCACGCTGGGGGCGTGCGCCCAGACGACGACGGCGCCCGAACCTTCCCCTCCCACTCCTTCCGCAGCCGCGCCGGCCCCTGCCGCCGCACCGGCAGCCGTACCCACCGCAGCCGCCCGGACCGACACCCGCGGCGATGCCGGCAAGGACAAGGACAAGCCCGACGACGACGGTCCGGCCCGGCCCTCGGCCATGACGGCCCAGCTGTTCTACGAGGTGCTGGTGGGCGAACTCAACGCCACCGGCGGCGATCCCGGCGAGGGCTTCGAGATGCTGCTCGACGCGGCCCGCCGCACCCGCGAGCCCGCCCTGTTCCGCCGCGCCGCCGAAGTGGCGGTGCTGGCGCGCTCGCCCGAGGCCGCGCTGACGGTGGCGCGCCTGTGGCGCGAGGCCCTGCCCGACGCGCGCGAGGCCCGCCGGCTCGAACTGCAGGTGCTGATCGCGCTCGGCCGCCTCGCCGAGTCCGAGGCGCCGCTGCGCGACGAGCTGAAGGCCACCCCGGTGGTCGAGCACCCCGCCCTCATGGCGATGATCGTCCGCCACTACAGCCGGGCCGCCGACAAGAAGCTCGCCGCCTCGGTCATCGAGCGCGCGCTGGCCGACGACCTGCGCAACCCCGCCACGGCCGCCCTGGCCTGGACCACGGTGGGCCGCCTGCGCATGGTGGCCGGCGACGCCGGCGGCGCGCTCGACGCCGCACGCCAGGGCCAGGCGGCCGACCCCGGCGCGGACGCGCCGGTCGGGCTCGCGCTGGACCTGATGGAGACGCAGCCCGAGGCCGAGGCCATCGTCAAGCGCTACCTCGCGTCGCCCAAGGCACTGCCCGAGGCGCGCATCGCCTATGCGCGCGCCCTGGCGGTCGATCGGCGCTATGCGGACGCCTCCGCCGAACTGCAGGCGCTCACCCAGGCGCGGCCGGAATTGCCCGAGCCCTGGCTGCTGCTGGGCTCGCTGCAGGCGCAGGCCCGGCAGGACACGCAGGCCGAGGCCTCGGCGAAGCGCTACCTGGAACTCGCCACGCAGCAGAGCGACGCGGACGACCGCCGCCGCGGGCAGACGCAGGCCTACATCCTGCTCGCGCAACTGGCCGAACGTCGCAAGGACTATGCCGATGCGGAGCAGTGGCTGGCGCGCATCGAGGGCGGCGACCAGTTGCCCGCCGCCCGCTCGCAGCGCGCCCTGCTGCTGGCCCGCCAGGGCAAGCTGGCCGAGGCGCGCGAGCTGATCCGCAGCCTGCCGGCGCGCAACGAGGCCGAGCGCCGGCAGAAGCTGCTGGCCGAGGTGCAGCTCCTGCGCGACGCCAAGGACTACCAAAGCGCCTACGACATGCTGGCCCGGGCCAGCACCGCCGCGCCCGAGGACGGCGACCTGCTCTACGACCAGGCCATGATGGCCGAGAAGCTCAACCGGCTGGACGACATGGAACGCCTGCTGCGCCGGCTGATCCAGCTCAAGCCCGACAACCAGAACGCCTACAACGCGCTGGGCTACGCCTGGGCCGATCGCAACATGCGCCTGCCGGAGGCGCGCGAGCTGATCCTCAAGGCCGTGGCCCTGGCGCCGGACGACCCGTTCATCGCCGACAGCCTGGGCTGGGTCGAATACCGCCTGGGCAACGTCGCCGAGGCCCGGCGCATCCTGGAAGCGGCCTACGGCAAGCGGCCGGACCCGGAGATCGGCGCCCACCTCGGCGAGGTGCTGTGGGCCAGCGGCCAGCGCGAACGCGCCATGAAGGTGTGGAAGGAAGCCGTCCTGGCCGACGCCGAAAACGAAACCCTGCAGGAAACGCTCAAGCGCCTGCGCGTCAAGTTGTGAGCGCCGCCCGGTCGCCCGAAGGCGCCCGCACCGCAGTGCGAAGCACGGAGGTCGTCGGGCATTCCCGCCGCCGCACCCTGCTGCGGGCGGCGCCGGCCGCCTGCCTCGCGCCGCTCCTCCTGATGGCCGGATGCGCGACGCCGTCCGCCGGCCGGCAGGACGCCGCTGTCTGGACGGGCCGCCTGTCGCTGCACGTGGACAGCCAGCCGGCCCAGACCTTCGCCGCCCTGTTCGAGCTGCGCGGCGCCCCGGGCGCGGGCGAGCTCATCCTCACCAGCCCCATCGGCTCGACGCTGGGCGTGCTGTCATGGAAGCCCGGCGAGGCCCTGCTGCGCGACGGCAGCCGGGTGCAGCACTACGACTCCATCGACCTGCTGGCCGAGCGCGTGACTGGCGCCGCCCTGCCGGTGGACGCCCTCTTCCGCTGGCTGGCCGGCGAGCCGGCCGAAGTGCCGGGCTGGCGCGCCGACCTGCGCCAGGCGGCCGCGGGCCGCCTGCAGGCGGTGCGCGAGTCGCCGCCGCCCACGGCCGACCTGCGGGTGGTGTTCGAGCCGCGGCAGGCCGTGCCGTGAAAGCGCTGTACGACCTGCCGGCGCCAGCCAAGCTCAACCTCTTCCTGCACATCACCGGCCGGCGCGAGGACGGCTACCACCTGCTCCAGTCGGTGTTCATGCTGATCGACTGGTGCGACACGCTGCACGTCGAGCTGCGGCGCGACGGCCAGCTCAGCCGCGAGGACCTGGCCACCCCCCTGCCGGCGGACGACCTGGTGCTGCGCGCCGCCCGCGCGCTGCAGGCGGCGGCCGGGCCGCGCGCCGCCGGCCTGGGCGCGCACATCGGGGTGCACAAGCGCATCCCGGCGCAGGCGGGCATGGGCGGCGGCTCGTCCGATGCCGCGACCTGCCTGCTGGCGCTGAACCGGCTGTGGGCCCTGGGCTTGAGCACGGCGCGGCTGGCGCGCATCGGCCTGGCCCTGGGCGCCGACGTGCCCTTCTTCCTGGGCGGGCGCAACGCCTGGGTGGAAGGGGTGGGCGAGCAGCTCACGCCGGTCGATCTGCCCGCCGCCCGCTTCGCCGTGCTCAAGCCGCCCCAGGGCCTGGACACGGGTCGAATTTTTTCGGCGCCGGACCTGCAGCGCGCCACGCCTGCTGCTATACTCTCAGGCTTTGCTGCGAACGACGCGGAACAAATCTACCGGTTTGGCCGCAACGACCTGCAGCCGGTTGCCGAGCGGCTTTGTCCGCCGGTGCGCGAAGGCCTCGATTGGCTGGCAGCGCAGGGCCTTTCTTCCGATTCGGCCCGCATGACCGGCTCCGGCAGTGCGGTGTTCGCGCAAATGCCGCAAGGCCTGCGGCTCGCCGACCCGCCACCGGGGTGGCAGCTTCGGCAGTGCGGCAATCTGGCAGTCCATCCTCTCGCAGGCTGGGCACGCTAGGTGAACCGGGCGTCCTTCCCTGGCAGGAGGGGCATCCGGAAGCGACATTCACGGTGGGTGGTCGTTGGACCATCCTCCTGTGTAGGGGAGTCGCCAAGTTGGTTAAGGCACCGGATTTTGATTCCGGCATTCGAGGGTTCGAGTCCTTCCTCCCCTGCCAAATCCTCACGATCACTCCGCCCAATGTCCGAAGACCGCCGGGAAGCAAGCATGCAGGCGTACCACCCTGATTTCATGGTTTTCACCGGCAACGCCAACCCGGCCTTCGCAGCCGAGGTGGCTCAGGCGCTGGGCACCACGCTGGGCGCCGCCCGGGTGGGCCGCTTCTCCGACGGCGAAGTCACCGTGGAACTCCACCAGAACGTGCGCGCGCGCGACGTGTTCGTGGTGCAGTCCACCTGCGCGCCGACCAACGAGAACCTGATGGAGCTGCTGATCATGGTCGACGCGCTCAAGCGCGCCTCGGCCGAGCGGATCAGCGCCGTCATCCCCTACTTCGGCTACGCCCGCCAGGACCGCCGCCCGCGTTCGTCGCGCGTGCCGATCTCGGCCAAGGTGGTGGCCAACCTGCTGCAGACCGTGGGCGTCTCGCGCGTGCTGACGATGGACCTGCACGCCGACCAGATCCAGGGCTTCTTCGACATCCCGGTCGACAACATCTACGCCTCGCCGGTGCTGCTGGGCGACCTGCGCGCCAAGAACTACGAGGACCTGATCGTGGTCAGCCCCGACGTCGGCGGCGTGGTGCGCGCCCGGGCGCTGGCCAAGCAGCTCAACTGCGACCTGGCCATCATCGACAAGCGCCGGCCCAAGGCCAACGTGAGCGAGGTGATGAACGTCATCGGCGAGATCGACGGCCGCAACTGCGTGATCATGGACGACATGATCGACACCGCCGGCACGCTGGTGAAGGCGGCCGAGGTGCTCAAGGAGCGCGGCGCGAAGAAGGTGTACGCCTACTGCACGCATCCCGTGTTCTCCGGCCCGGCGCTGGAGCGCATCGCCCAGGGCACGGCGCTCGACGAGGTGGTGGTGACCAACACCATCCCCCTGTCCGACGGCGCGGCCGGCTGCGGCAAGATCCGCCAGCTCTCCGTGGCGCCGCTGTTCGCCGAGACGATCCAGCGCATCGCCAAGGGCGAGTCGGTGATGAGCCTGTTCTCCGAACAGGACAATCTTTTTTGAGCACTTGGCGATCTGGCGATCGCCAAGTGGTTTGATGGTCAGTGCGATCAGGACCGGCAGAGCCGGACCCTGATCGCAATGGAGACGGCGCTGCGCGATGCTTCGCGCCGTCTTGAGGAGCACGCTTCGCGGCTCCTTTGGCGCCCTTCGGGGCTTTTTGAAACGGAGCCAGGCTGGTCGCGGCCGGTTCCATCTGGAGAAACACTATGAAATTCGTCGCTTTCGAGCGCGCCAAGCAGGGTACGGGTGCGAGCCGCCGTCTGCGCAATGCCGGCAAGACGCCGGGCATCGTCTACGGTGGCGAAGGCCAGCCGCAACTGATCGAGCTCGATCACAACGCGCTGTTCCACGCCCTCAAGAAGGAAGCCTTCCACTCGTCCATCCTGGAGATGGAACTGGGCGGCAACGTCACCAAGGTGCTGCTGCGCGACGTGCAGTACCACCCGTTCAAGCAGCTGGTCCAGCACGTGGACTTCCAGCGCGTGGACGCCCGCACCCGCCTGACGGTGAAGGTGCCGCTGCACTTCAAGGGCGAGGAAGAGTCCGAGGCCGTGAAGCTGCACCACAACCTGGTCAACCACGTGATGACCGAACTCCAGATCAGCGTGCTGCCGGCCGACCTGCCCGAGTTCATCGAGGTGGACCTGTCGGGCCTGACCAACGGCGCCACGGTGCACCTGAGCGACCTGAAGCTGCCCAAGGGCGCGAAGGTCATCACGCACGGCAAGCCGAACCCGGTGGTGGTGTCCGCGGTGGCCCCGGTCGTCGAGGAAGAGGCTGCACCGGCCGACGCTGCCGCCGCAGCAGCCCCGGCGCCCGCGCCGGCCAAGGGCGGCAAGAAGAAGTAAGACGCACCGCGCGTCCTTGCGCATGAAGACGGCCCGCCTTGGCGGGCCGTTTTTCTTTCCATAATCCTTTCCATGATCAAGCTCTTCGTCGGCCTGGGCAATCCGGGCCCCGAGTACGAGGCCACGCGCCACAACGCCGGCTTCTGGTGGGTGGAGGCGCTGGCGCGCGACTGGAAGGTACCGCTGCTGCCCGAGCGCAGCTACCACGGCCTGGTGGCGCGCGCCAGCGTGCAGGGCCGCAGCGCCTGGCTGCTGCAGCCGCAGACCTTCATGAACCTCTCCGGCAAATCGGTGGCGGCGCTCGCGCGCTTCTACAAGATCGCGCCGCAGGAGATCCTGGTCGTGCACGACGAACTGGACATCGTGCCCGGCGAGGCGAAGCTCAAGTTCGGCGGCAGCCATGCCGGGCACAACGGGCTGCGCGACATCCATGCGCAACTCGGCACCGGCGACTACTGGCGCCTGCGCCTGGGCATCGGCCACCCGGGCGTGAAGTCCGAGGTGGTCGGCTGGGTGCTCAAGAAGCCGCTGCGCGAGCAGCGCGAGGCGATCGACGACGCGATCGTGCGCTCGCTGCATGCCGTGCCCGCCCTGCTGGCCGGCGAGATGGACAAGGCCATGCAGCAGATCCACACCAGCAAGCCGCCGCGGCCCAAGCCCCCGCGCCGCGCGCCGCCGGGCGAGGGCAGCACCGCCCCGCCGGCGGGCTGAAGCGGGGGCACTCGCATCTCAGGGAGGAGAACATGAACCACAAGAAGAACCGCCACGGCGCCGCAGCCATCCTGCTGCTGGCCGGCGCCTTGCACCTGCACGCCGAGGCAGCAGGCCAGGCCGCATCGATCTGGCGCTGCGGCAGCACCTACAGCGACCGCCCCTGCGCGGGCGGCCGCGGCATCGAGGCCAACGACAGCCGCTCCGACGAGGAGCGCCGCGCCGGCGAGGCGCAGGCGCGCGACGCGAAGCGCCAGGCCGAGGCGATGGCGCGCGAACGCCGGCAGTTCGAAAGCCGGGCGGCCGGCCAGCGCCCTGCCGTCTTCGCCCTGCCCGAGCGGGACGACGATCCCGCGCCGGCGAAGCCGGCATGGCGCAAGCCCCGCAAGCCGAAGAAGAGCATCGGCGCCGACGACTTCACCGCGCGCGACCCTTCCGCGCCCGCAGGCAGGAAGCGGCGGAAGACCGGGGACTGAGGGAGAAGTGAGGTCAGGCGGACGTGAGCCGCTGGTACTTCTCGTACAGCGTCTCGCGCGACTCGACGTGCGCCGGGTTGACCGGAATGCACGCGACGGGGCAGATCTGCACGCACTGCGGCTCGTCGAAGTGCCCCACGCACTCGGTGCACTTGCGGGGATCGATCTCGTAGATCGACTCGCCCATCGAGATGGCACCGTTGGGGCACTCCGGCTCGCAGACGTCGCAGTTGATGCACTCGTCGGTGATCATGAGGGCCATGCGCCGATTATCGGCGCCGGGCATGGACGTTGCGTCCGTCGGGTTATGCTGCGCCCCGCCCCATGAGTTTGTTCCTTCTCAAACGCTTCGCGACCCTGCTCGGTACGCTGATCGGCGCGTCGATCATCGTCTTCCTGGTGCTGGAGATCCTGCCCGGCAACGCGGCGCAGATCCTCATGGGCCCCGACGCCGACCCGACGGCCGTGGCCGCGCTGGCCACCAAGCTGGGCCTGGACCAGCCGGCCTGGACGCGCTACTGGCACTGGATCGGCGGGCTGCTGACCGGCGACCTGGGCGACAGCTACAGCTACGGCTCGCCGGTGCTCGACCTGATCCTCGAGCGCCTGGCGCTGACGGTGCCGCTGGCCGTGCTGGCGATGCTGCTGACCACCGTGATCGCACTGGCGGTGGGCGTGACGGCCGCCTCGCGCCACAACCAGTTGGGCGACGTCGGCCTGATGGGCCTCACGCAGGTGGGCATCGCGATCCCGAACTTCTGGTTCGCCATCCTGCTGATCCTGCTCTTCTCGGTGAAGCTGCAGTGGTTCTCGGCCGGCGGCTTCGACGGCTGGGGCACCACCTGGGACGAGCGGCTGGCCGCCTTCAAGTCGCTGCTGCTGCCGGCGCTGTCGCTGGCGGTGGTGCAGGCGGCCATCCTGGCGCGCTTCACCCGCTCGGCGGTGCTGGAGGTGATGCGCGAGGACTTCGTACGCACCGCCCGCGCCAAGGGCGTGAGCCAGCGCGCCGTGCTGTGGCTGCATGTGCTGCGCAACGCGCTGATCCCCGTCATCACCGTGATGGGCATGCAGTTCTCCGAGCTGCTGGCCGGCACCATCGTGGTGGAGAACGTGTTCTACCTGCCCGGCCTGGGCCGCCTCATCTTCCAGGCCATCAGCAACCGCGACCTGATCGTGGTGCGCAACTGCGTGATGCTGCTGGCTGCCTTCGTGGTGATCGTGAACTTCGTGGTCGATGTGCTCTACGCCGTGATCGATCCACGGATCAAGGCTTCCGACATATGAACGCCGCCGTCGCTCCTTCCGGCGCCGCGCTGAAGCTGCCCGGCTTCTGGCACCGCGCGCTGCACCACCGCAGCTTCGTCATCGGCGCCGTGCTGACGCTGCTGCTGGTGCTGGCGGCGCTGCTGTCCTACGCGTGGACGCCCTGGCCGCCCAACGACATGGACATGGCCAACAAGCTGGCCGGGCCCTCAGCCAAGCACTGGCTGGGCACCGACGCCTTCGGCCGCGACGTGGCCTCGCTGCTGCTGGTGGGCGCGCGTGCCTCCATCATGGTGGGCGTGATCGCGGTGGGCATCGGCCTGGTGGTCGGCACCGCGCTCGGGCTGCTGGCCGCCGCCCGGCGCGGCTGGGTGGAAGAGGCCATCATGCGGCTGACGGACTTCAGCCTCGCCTTCCCCGCCATCCTCTCGGCCATCATGCTCACGGCGGTGTTCGGCGCCGGCATCGTCAACGCCATCGTCGCCATCGGCATCTACAACATCCCGACCTTCGCGCGCATCACGCGCGGCTCGGCCAACGCCATCTGGTCGCGCGAGTACATCGCCGCCGCGCAGGCCTGCGGCAAGGGGGCGTTCTCGATCACGATGCAGCACGTGCTGCCCAACATCGCCGCGGTGCTGATCGTGCAGAGCACCATCCGCTTCGCCATCGCCATCCTGGCCGAGGCCGCCCTGTCCTACCTGGGCCTGGGCACGCAGCCGCCGCAGCCGTCGTGGGGCCGCATGCTCAGCGAGGCGCAGACGCTGATGTTCCAGCAGCCGCTGCTGGCGGTGTGGCCCGGCATGGCGATCGCGCTGGCGGTGCTGGGGCTGAACCTGCTGGGCGACGGGCTGCGCGACCTGCTCGACCCCCGGCTGGCGAGGGCAAGATAGATGGCGCTCCTCGAAGTCAACGACCTGCACATCGGCCTGACGACCCCGCGCGGCCCGGCCGAGGCGGTGCGCGGCATCTCCTTCTCGCTCGAACGCGGCGAGACGCTGGGCATCGTGGGCGAATCGGGCTGCGGCAAGTCGATCACCGTGATGTCGCTGATGGGCCTGCTGCCCGGCAGCGCGAAGGTGTCGGGCAGCATCCGCTTCGACGGCCAGGAACTGGTCGGCCTGCCGGAGAAGGCGATGTGCGGCATCCGCGGCAACCGCATCGGCATGATCTTCCAGGAGCCGATGACGGCGCTGAACCCGGTGCACACCATCGCGCGCCAGGTGGGCGAGCCGCTGCGCATCCACCGCGGCCTCACGAAGGCCGAGGCGCGCAAGGAGGCGCTGGCGCTGCTGGAGCGCGTGGGCATCCCCGACGCCGCCTCGCGGCTGGACGCCTACCCGCACCAGTTCTCCGGCGGCCAGCGCCAGCGCATCGGCATCGCGATGGCGCTGGCCTGCGGGCCCGACCTGCTGATCGCCGACGAGCCGACCACCGCGCTGGACGTGACCATCCAGAAGCAGATCCTCGACCTCATCCAGTCGCTGGTGGCCGAACGCGGCATGGCGCTGATCCTCATCTCGCACGACCTGGGCGTGATCGCCAGCAGCGTGCGCCGCATGCTGGTGATGTACGGCGGCAGCATCGTCGAGAGCGGCCCCACCGAGGCCGTGTTCGCCGAGCGCGCGCATCCCTACACCAAGGGCCTGTTCGCCGCGCGGCCTGCGCTGGGCGCGCCGCGCGGCCTGCGGCTGGCGACCATCCCCGGCAGCGTGCCCGAACTGGTGGACCTGCCGCCCGGCTGTCCCTTCGCCGGCCGCTGCCGCTACACGGCCGACGCCTGCCACGGCACGCGGCCGGCGCCCTCGATGCTGCCGCACGACCACGCGGTGCGCTGCCTGCGGCTGGACGAGATCGCCGCAGAAAGCGAGGCGACCGCATGAGCATGGCCCCTCCGCTGCTCGAAGTGACCGACCTGGTGCGCCACTACGCCCTGCCTCGCGAGAAGCTGTTCGGCCCGGCGCCGACGGTGCAGGCCGTCAACGGCGTGAGCTTCACGGTGCAGGCCGGCCGCAGCCTGGGCATCGTGGGCGAATCGGGCTCGGGCAAGTCCACCATCGCGCGCATGGTGATGGCCCTGGACACGCCCACCGCCGGCAGCGTGAAGCTGCTCGGCCGCGACCTGCACCGGCTGCCCAAGGCCGAGTTGCGCGCGGCGCGGCGCGACTTCCAGATGGTGTTCCAGGACCCGTACGGCTCGCTCGACCCGCGCCGCACGGTGGAGCGCATCGTGGCCGAGCCGCTGGAGGCGCTGACCGACATCTCCCGCGCCGAGCAGCGCGAGCGCGCCGCCGAATCGCTGGTGGCCGTGGGCCTGCGCGCCACCGACCTGGCCAAGTACCCGCACGAGTTCTCCGGCGGCCAGCGCCAGCGCATCGCCATCGCCCGCGCCCTCATCACCCGGCCCAAGCTCATCGTGGCCGACGAGCCGGTGAGCGCGCTCGACGTCTCGGTGCAGGCGCAGGTGCTCAACCTGATGCAGGACCTGCAGCAGCAGTACGGCATCAGCTACCTGCTGATCAGCCACGACCTGGCGGTGGTCAACCACCTGTGCGACGAGGTGTGCGTGGTGCTCAAGGGCCGGATCGTCGAGCGCGGCGCACCGCAGCAGCTCTTCGCCGGAGCCGAACACCCCTACACGCAGGCGCTGCTGTCCGCCGTGCCGCGGGCCGAACCGCCCGCGCCGCGCAGCGCCGCGGCCGCCGACGCGCTATAACGCGAACTTTTCCATTTGTTTCCCCTGTTGCAGGAGCCTTCGACCATGCTGAACCGTCGCCACGTGATCGCCTCCACCGGCCTGGCCGCCGCGCTGCCCCACTGGGCCCTGGCCCAGAGCCGCGGCAAGACCGCCATGGTGCTGGGCATGACCCTGGAGCCGCCGGGCCTGGACCCGACGGCCAACGCCGCCTCGGCCATCGGCGAGATCGTGCTCTACAACGTGATGGAGACGCTCACCAAGATCAATCCCGACGGCAGCGTCTCGCCGCTCCTGGCCGAGAGCTGGGAAGTCTCGCCCGACCTGAAGACCTACACCTTCAAGCTGCGCAAGGGCATCACCTTCCAGAACGGCGAGCCCTTCAACGCCCAGACCGTCAAGTTCAGCTTCGAGCGCGCCGGCGGCGAGAAGAGCACCAACAAGGACAAGCGCACCTACGCCAACTTCTCGGTGCAGGCCGTGGACGAACACACCGTCGTCATCCTCAACAAGGAGATCGACCCCGACCTGCCTTTCGTGCTGGGCCAGGCCACCGCCGTCATCGTCGAGCCCAAGAGCGTGGCCACCAACGCCACGCAGCCGGTGGGCACCGGCCCGTTCAAGCTGGAAAACTGGGCCAAGGGCTCCTCGCTGGTGCTCGGCCGCTGGCCCGGCTACAAGGGCGTGCAGAAGCCGACGCTGCAGAAGGTGACCTTCCGCTTCATTTCCGATGCGGCCGCGCAGGGCGCCTCGCTGATGGCCGGCGACGTGGACGCGTTCCCGCGCGTGGCCACGCGCATCGTGCCGCAGTTCAGGAACAACCCGCAGTTCCAGGTGATCCTGGGCGGCTCGCGGGCCAAGACCATCCTGGCGATCAACGAACGCCACAAGCCGCTGGACGACGTGCGCGTCCGCCGCGCCATCCTGGCCGCCATCGACCGCAAGGCGGTGATCGACGGCGCGGCCGACGGTTTCGGCACACCCATCGGCAGCCACTACGTGCCCGGCGCGCCCGGCTACGTCGATACGACCGGCATCAACCCCTACGACCCCGAGAAGGCCAAGAAGCTGCTGGCCGAGGCCGGCGTCAAGCTGCCGCTGGAACTGAGCATGACGCTGCCGCCGCCGCCCTATGCGCGCCAGGGCGGCGAGGTGATCGCGGCGCAGTTGGCCAAGGTGGGCATCAACGTGAAGATCCAGAACGTCGAGTGGGCGCAATGGCTCAGCGGCACCTACGGCGGCGGCTTCAACTACGACCTGACCATCGTCTCGCACGTGGAGCCCTTCGACCTGGGCAACTACACCAAGCCCGAGTACTACTGGGGCTACAACAACAAGGAATTCAACGCGCTGTTCGACAGGATCAAGGCCACCGGCAACGAGGCCGAGCGCAACAAGCTGCTGGGCGATGCGCAGAAGCTGCTGGCCAACGACGCAGCCAATGGCTTCCTGTTCCAGCCGGTGTTCCCGCAGATCGCCAGGAAGAACGTCAAGGGCCTGTGGCCGCAGATGCCGATCTTCTGCAACGACCTGTCGTCGCTCTCGTGGGCATGAGTTCGCCGCCTCGCTGAGCTCCCCGGAACGCCGCGCCCGGCCGACGTCGGGCGCGGCTTTTTCTTTTCTCCCCGCGCTGCCATGACCACTGAATTCTCTCGCCCGCTGCACGACTGGAGCGCAGCCGAACTCTCCCGCGCGTACCGCCAAGGCACGCTATCGCCGGTCGAAGCCACGCAGGCCGTGATCGACCGCATCGAGCGCTGGGAACCGCAGTTGCAGGCCACCTACCTCTGCCGCCCCGAGGCGGCGCTGGAACAGGCGCGCGCCAGCGAGGCGCGCTGGCGGCGCGGCGAGGCGCTCGGCCCGCTGGACGGCGTGCCCGGCACGCTCAAGGAGAACATCGCCACCGCCGGCGACCCGATGCCCGCGGGCACCGCCGCCGTCGCGCTGCGCCCCGCCGCGCAGGACGCGCCGCCCGCCGCGCGCCTGAAGGAGGCCGGCATGGTGCTCGTCAGCAAGACCACCATGCCCGACTACGGCATGCTGTCCTCGGGGCTGTCGAGCTTCCACCGCCTGGCGCGCAACCCGTGGGACCTCACGCGCACGCCCGGCGGCTCCAGCGCCGGCGCCGGCGCGGCGGCGGCGGCCGGCTACGGGCCGCTGCACGTGGGCACCGACATCGGCGGCTCGCTGCGGCTGCCGGCCTCGTGGTGCGGCATCTTCACGCTCAAGCCCAGCCTCGGCCGCATCCCCATCGACCCGCCCTACACCGGCCGGGCCGCCGGCCCGATGACGCGCAGCGTGGAGGACGCCGCGCTGATGATGCAGGCCCTGGCCCGCCCCGATGCGCGCGACAGCATGAGCCTGCCCGCGCAGGACATCGACTGGCCCGCCTTCGACGTCGGGCCGGAGCACCTGAAAGGCCTGCACGTCGGCCTGCTGCTGGAGGCCGGCTGCGGCCTGCCGCTGGACGCCGAGATCCGCGCCGCGGTGGAAGCAGCGGCGCGCCTGTTCGAGCGCGCCGGCGCGCGCGTGACGTTGATGCAGCCCTTCATGACGCAGGCCATGCTCGACGGCATGGACCACTTCTGGCGCATGCGCTCCCGGGTCGACCTGCAGGCGCTGCCGGCGGAGCAGCGAGCCAAGGTGCTGCCCTACATCGGCCAGTGGGCCGAGAGCGCCGCCGGCCTCTCGGGCGAGGCGGTGTACCGCGCCGCCAGCCAGTTCCACGCCACGCGCGTGGCGGCGGTGGCGGCCTGCGCGCCCTTCGACTGCGTGATCTCGCCCGTCTCGCCCAACATGCCGGCGCCGGCCGAAGACCCCTCGCCCACCAACGACCCGCTGCGGCCGCTGGAGCACATCGGCTTCACCGTGCCCTACAACATGTCGGAGCAGCCGGCCGCCTCGGTCAACTGCGGCTGGTCGAAGGGCGGCCTGCCCATCGGCCTGCAGATCGCCGGCGCGCGCTTCGACGATCTGGGCGTGCTGAAGGTGGCGCGGGCCTTCGAGCAGATCCGCGGGCCGCAGCGCCCGTGGCCCGAGCCGCCGGCGGCCTGACGGCCGACGTTCAGGCGAAGGCCGCCTTCACCACCTCGCGCGCCTGGGCGACGAAAGCCGCCTCGCCCGCACGCGGCGGCAGCAGGCGGAAGACCGCCTGCGGCAGGGCCGGCAGGCCGTGCGGCGCCGGCAGCGCCACAGCGCCCGACGCCGGCAGCGCCGATTCGTTGAGGCATCCGATGCCCAGGCCCGCGGCGAGGGCGGAATGCAGCCCGGCCACGCCCGAGGCCACGTGCACCACCGCGTGCGGCACCTTGCGGCGCGCCAGCAGCCCGACGACGAAGCGGTGGATCGAACAGGTGTCGGGCAGCGCGACCAGACGCAGCGGCTCGCCCCGCGCCCGCCGCACGCCGGGTGCGGCCGCCCAGCGCAGCGGCTCGCGCCGAAGCTCGTCGCCGGCGGGCCGGCGCGCGCCGCCTTCCACGATGCGCATGGTGATGGCCAGGTCGAACTCGCCCCGCGCATGGCCCGCCTCCACCTCGTCGCTTTTGCGCACCGTGACGCACAGCCGCACCTGCGGGTGCTGCGCGCCCAGCCGCGCCAGCAACGCGGCCATCTCGGCCGTGCGGAAGTAGTCGGTCACGCCCAGGCGCAGCGTGCCGGCCAGCGCGACGCCGTGCAGGTCGCGCCAGGCCGCCTCGCTCAGCGCCAGCAGCCGGCGCGCATGGGCCAGCAGCCGCTCGCCGGCCGGCGTCGGCACCACGCCCGACTTGCTGCGCACCAGCAGCGGATGCCCGGCGCGCTCCTCCAGCTTGCGCAGCTGCTCGCTGACCGCCGACTGCGACAGGAACACCTGCGGCGCGGCGGCGGTGAGGCTGCCCGCATCGACCGCGGCGACGAAGGTGCGCAACTGCGCGATGTCGAAATCCTGCATGGCTTCATCCACCTGTTTTTCCGATGGATGACATTATCGAATCCCGTTTTTCCGATGTGGTGGCCGAGCCCAGAATCCATCGCACCCCAACCCGAGGAGCCCGCCATGCCGCACATCGTCATCCACCTTTCCGGCGAACCCGACGCCGCCCTCGCCCGCCGCGCCGTGGAGGCGGTGGGCGACCTGACCCGGCGCCTGCTGGGCAAGCAGCCCGAGGTGATCGCCACCACCGTGCAGTTCATCCCCGACGCGCAATGGTTCATCGGCGGCCGCACCCTCGCCGAGCAGGGCGCCAGCGCCTTCCACCTCGACATCAGCATCACCGACGAGACCAACACCAAGGCCGAGAAGGCTCGCTACCTGGCCGCGGTGCACGAGGCGATGGCGCGGCTGCGGCCGGACCTGCATGAGGTGAGCTACGTGCACGTCATCGATGCGCGTGCCGCGGCGTACGGGTATGGGGGTCGCACGCAGGAATTCCGGCATCAGGCGGCGGGGGTGTAGATCGGCAAGCGCCGTTCGGGCCGGGCTTGTCGAAACCACAGGAACCGTTCGGGCTGAGCCTGTCGAAGCCGGGTGCCGCGCTTCGACAGGCTCAGCGTGAACGGTGGGGATGGATGAGACGAAGAGTCAGCGCCCGGCACCGCTGGCCGGCAGCTGCGCCTCGACGAAGCGCCGCACCTCGGCGTCGTCGATCGGCCGCACCGGCAGCCCCACCCCCGCCAGGTGCCGCGACATCGCCTGCGCCCACAGCGCATTGGCGGCCAGGCCCCAGTGATCGTCGGCCAGCACCGCATGCCGCGGCTCGTCGCCCATGCTGTTCGTCACTTCCAGGCTGCCGATGCGCACGCTGCGGTAGGCCGGCGCGCCCTCGGCGCCGCGCCCGCCCCAGAGCGAGCGGAACCAGGCGCGGTCGTCGAAGAAGCTGGCGTGCGGCGTGCGCGCGGCCAGTTCGCGCAGGCCGGCGTCGTAGCGGTCCAGGCCGCGGGCGATGTTGTCCAGCGCCGGGCGCGAGCGCCAGCGGTCGAAGTGCAGCGGCGCGTTGCTGTCGTCGAAGATGCCCACCAGCACGATGTGCGTGAGGGGGTGCGCCGCACGGATCAGGCCCACCGCCTGCTCGACCTCGGACAGGCAACCGGCGATGGCGCGGTGCTCGGCCGGGGCGTTCGCATCGAGCGCCAGGCCGTCGAGGAAGTCCTGCGGCGCCATCTGCGCCATGCCGATGCGGATGACCACCACGCCGCGGCGCCAGCGCGCCGGCGCCTGCGCCATGAGGTGCAGCAGCGGCTGCACCTGCCGGCTGGCACCGTGCGTGAGGGCCGTGCACGGCGCGCCGGAGTAGGCCATGTTGTAGCGGTAGTCCTGCTTGCGCGGCGCACGCACGGCCGCCAGGCCGAGCGCCTGGCCGGCTCGCGCCAGCAGGCGGTTCTGGCCGTCGGTCTCCCACGGGCCGGGGTCGAGCGCGCCCGCCCGCAGGCGCGCCAGCACCTCGGTCCACTGGAACGTGCGCTCGTGAAAAGCGCCGCCGCGCTGGCCCGAGCCCGGCGGGAAGCTCACCGCGTCCTGGTACGAGTGGCTGAGCGAATCGCCCAGCACGGCGATCGGCACCGCCGCGGCCGGCGGCGGCGTCTGCGCGCCGGCCGCACCCCCGCCCAGCGCCGCCAGCATCGACAGCACGGCCGCGCCCAACAGGTGCTGGCGCCGGGGGCGAGCCAGCACGGCGCCCATCAGCGCCTCTTGAGCACGTGGACGAATTCGGCGCCGAGTGTCTGCTGGTCCACCAGCTCGTTGCCGGTCTGGCGCGCGAAGGCCTGGAAGTCGCGCAGCGAGCCCGGGTCGGTCGCCACCACCTTCAGCAGCTCGCCGCTCGCCATGTCGTTCAGCGCCTTCTTGGCCTTGAGGATGGGCAGCGGGCAGTTCAGGCCGCGGGTGTCGATCTCTCGGGCGATGGGCAGGTCGGTCGTCATCGCGCGTCTCCGGGCGGCGGCGGCTGGTCGAGGCCGCGGCGCCGCTCCTCGTTCTCGGCCGCGGTGAAGAACACCGGCTCGTGCCCGCGCGAGCGCAGCCAGTCGGCCAGCGCGTAGCCGGTGCCGGCCGGCCAGCACTTGAGGTCCTTCAGGTCGTAGAGGCGCCAGTCCACCAGCTCGGGCGAGAGCTTCACCTCGCCGTCGGCCACCACGTGGTAGGCGATGATGACCTGGTTCATGCGCTGGAAGTCGTAGGCGCCGACGATGTTCACCTCGCTCACGTCGAGGTTGGTCTCTTCCTTCACCTCGCGGGCGATGCCTTCCTGCGGTGTCTCGCCCGCCTCCATGAAGCCGGTGATGAGCGCGAACATCTTGGCCGGCCAGGCCGCGTTGCGCGCCAGCAGCACCTGGCCGCGGTACTCGACGATGGCAGCCAGCACCGGCGTCGGGTTGTTCCAGTGGGTGTGGCCGCAGGCCGGGCAGCGCAGGCGCGACTTGGGGCCGCTGTCTTCCAGCTGCTCGATCCATTCGAGCGGGGTGGCGCAGGCCTGACAGAACTTGGGCAGATGCATCATGCAGGGAACACGCCGGTGGAAAGATAGCGGTCGCCGCGGTCGCACACGACGAACACGATGGTGGCGTTCTCCACCGTCTTGGCCACCTGCAGCACGACCCACAGCGCACCTGCCGCGGAGATGCCGCCGAAGATGCCCTCCTCGCGCGCCAGCCGGCGGGCCATCTCCTCGGCGTCGTCCTGCTTCACGTAGATCATCTCGTCGACCGCCGTGGGGTCGTAGATCTTGGGCAGGTACTCCTCGGGCCACTTGCGGATGCCGGGGATGCGCGAGCCCTCTTCCGGCTGCGCGCCGACGATGCGCACATCGGGGTTCTTCTCCTTGAGGAAGCGCGACACGCCGGTGATGGTGCCGGTGGTGCCCATCGCGCTGACGAAGTGGGTGATGCGCCCGCCCGTCTGCTCCCACAGCTCGGGGCCGGTGGTCTCGTAGTGGATGCGCGGGTTGTCGGGGTTGGCGAACTGGTCGAGCACGCGGCCCTTGCCCTGCGCCACCATCTGGTCGGCCAGGTCGCGCGCGTACTCCATGCCGCCGCTCTTGGGCGTGAGGACCAGCTCGGCGCCGAAGGCCTTCATGGTCTGCGCGCGCTCGACCGAGAGGTCCTCCGGCATGATCAGCACCATGCGGTAGCCGCGCACCGCCGCCGCCATGGCGAGCGCGATGCCGGTGTTGCCGGAAGTGGCCTCGATCAGCGTGTCGCCCGGCTTGATTTCGCCGCGCTCCTCGGCGCGCCGGATCATCGACAGCGCGGGCCGGTCCTTGACGGAGCCGGCCGGGTTGTTGCCCTCCAGCTTGGCCAGGATCACGTTGCCGCGCCGGGCGTTGGCCTCGGCCTCGATGCGTTGCAGGGCCACCAGCGGCGTCCTGCCGATGGCGTCTTCGATGGTGGGATAGGTCATGGGAGCGGGTGGGGAAGCCAGGGGCACTGTGCCATAATTTTCGGCTCCTCTCCCAACCCGTGCCCGGGTGGTGAAATTGGTAGACGCAGGGGACTCAAAATCCCCCGCCGCAAGGCGTGCCGGTTCGATTCCGGCCCCGGGCACCAGATGCTGCTCAGCCCGCCTCATGGCGGGTTCATCGTTTCCAGGCCCCGCTCAGCGGCCCTGGGCCAGATCGAAGCAGCCGCCCCCGTAGTACGCGCGGTCGCCCCCTTCCACGAAGGGGATCTCGATCGGCTTGCCCTCGTTGCGCCAGCCGTCGCGGCGGCGATAGCCGGCATCGACGATCTCCTTCTGGATCGCCTCGTGGTGCTGGACGCGGTACGGGCACACGCCGAAGCCGATGCTGTTGAGCGTGTAGATCGTGCGGTCCTCGTGCATGGCCGTGGTGTTGAGCACGATGCGCTGCGGCTTGACCGGCAGCCGCGCCAGCAATTCGCCCAGCGTCATCGGCAGGTACTGCAGCGAGCCCGAGAGCATCAGCACGTCATGGCCGGAGGCCTCGGTGGGTTCGGTGCCGAAGCTCAGTTGCGCCTGCGCGCCGCGCTCCGCCGCCAGCTCGCGGCCGGTCTGCACCACGCCGGGCACGTCGCACACATGCCATCGCAGCGCGGCCGGCATCTCCAGCACGCGGCGGAAAGCGTAGTACTTGATGCCCACGTGCCCGCCGAGGTCGAACACGCGTGTGGCGCCGCCGGCGATCGCCTGGCCGACCCAGAACAGGGCCGGGTAGTCCCAGTTGTAGATCTGGTGGCTGTACAGCGCCTTCGCGCCCTCGGCGTTGTCGTACCCCGCCGCGAACTGCGCGGGGATGTGGGCGCGGGCCTCGTCGAAGCTGCCGAAGTCGCCCATGAACAGGTTCTCGTCCTTGTTCTCGTAGAAGCGCCGCTCATAGGCCGATTTGCGGCCGGCCGCCGAAAACACGTTCAACACCATGCGCAGTCCTCGTTGAAATTCATGGCCTGTGGCGGGCGCTCATTCTGCCGCTTCGCCTCGGGCGGGGGATTCATTCTGTCGCAGCCCGGCATGGACGGTGGGGTGGCGCAGCGCCACGCGCAGCTCGCGCTTGAGGCGCCGGTTGACCAGGCGCCGCGACTCGTCCATGAAGCTCAGCAACTGCGGCGTCAGCCGGCCGGCCGCCTCGCTGCGCGCGACGCGCGGCGGGCGCGGCAGGCCGTACAGGTCGGCCGCCAGGTCGAAATAGTCGCCCATCTTCAGCTCGGTGTCGTCGCTGGCGTTCACCACGCGCTGCGGCCGCCCCCGGAACAGCGCCACGACGCAGGCGCGTGCCAGGTCGTCGGCATGGATGTGGCTGGTGTGGACGTCGTCCTCGGCCCGCAGCGCCGGCGTGCCGCGCACCAGGCGCTCGCGCGGCGTGCCGCCCTCGCGGTCCGGCGCGTAGATGCCGGGGATGCGCAGGATGCTGGCCCGCACGCCGGCCGAACGGCCCAGCCAGCGCACGGCGCGTTCGGCCGCCACGCGCCGCTGCGCGCGGGGCGTGGCGGGGCGCACGGGGCGCGTCTCGTCCACCCGGGCCCCTCTGCAGTCGCCGTAGACGCCGCTGGTGGAGCCGTAGACCAGCGACTGCGGCGGCGAGCGCCGCGCCAGCGCCCGCACCAGCGCCAGGGTGCGCGGATCGCCCTGGCCCTCACGCGGCGGCGGCGCCAGGTGCAGCACGCGCGTGCCGAGCCCCGCCAGGCGGCGCAGCGTGGCGGGGGCGTCCAGGTCGCCGAGCAGGGGCCGCGCGCCCGCGGCGCGCAAGAACGGCACACGGCCGGGCGAGGAAGTCAGCGCCAGTACGTTCAGCCGGCCCGCCACCTGCTGCAGCACGCGCTGGCCGACGTCGCCGCAGCCGACCACCAGCAGCCGCCCGCGCCGGAAGCGCGAGGGCAAGGCCCCGAGGGGGTTTGTGTTTGAAGGCAAAATCGTGGGTTCCCTGCTGCACAGAGAGAAGCGTTCCGCGGAACGCCCGAGAATACCCATGAGCCTCGCCGACCCCGCCGGATCGGGCTTTTCCGTCACCGTCGAGCCCAGCGGCCGCCACTTCGGCGTCAACGCCGACGAAACCATCCTGGCCGCCGGCATCCGCCAGGGCATCGGCCTGCCCTACGGCTGCAAGGACGGCGCCTGCGGCTCCTGCAAGTGCAGGAAGCTGTCGGGCACCGTGGCGATGGAGGCCCACCAGAGCAAGGCCCTGTCGGCCGAGGAGGAACTGGCCGGCTTCATCCTCACCTGCCGCTCGCATCCGACCAGCGACGTGGTGCTCGAATCGCGCCAGGTCACCGAGGCCGGCGCCTTCCCGATCCGCAAGATGCCGGTGCGCGTCAGCGCGCTGACGAAGCAGTCGCACGACGTGATGCTGGTGCGCCTGCAACTGCCGGCCGGCGACCCGCTGCAGTTCCACGCGGGCCAGTACGTGGAGTTCATCCTGCAGGGCGGCGCGCGGCGCAGCTACTCGATGGCGAACGCACCGCACACGCTGAGCGAACCGGGCACCGGCATCGAGCTGCACGTCCGCCACATGCCGGGCGGCAAGTTCACCGACCACGTGTTCGGCGCGATGAAGGAAAAGGAGATCCTGCGCATCGAGGGCCCCTACGGCAGCTTCTTCCTGCGCGAAGACTCCGACAAACCGATCGTGCTGCTGGCCTCGGGCACCGGCTTCGCGCCGATCAAGGCGCTGATCGAGCACATGCGCTTCAAGGCCATCGACCGGCCCGCCGTGCTGTACTGGGGCGGCCGCCGGCCGAAAGACCTGTACATGGACGACTGGATGCACGAGCGCCTGGCCGAGATGCCCAACCTGCGCTACGTGCCGGTGGTCTCCAACGCGGTGCCGGAAGACAACTGGACGGGCCGCACCGGCTTCGTGCACCGCGCGGTGCTCGAAGACATCCCCGACCTCTCGGGCCACCAGGTCTACGCGTGTGGCGCGCCGGTCGTGGTCGACTCGGCCCGGCACGACTACGTGGCCGAGGCCGGCCTGCCCGAAGAGGAATTCTTCGCCGACGCCTTCACTACCGAGGCGGACAAGGCGCAGCCCTGAGCCGCACTCCATTCACCTTCCCTCGACCCTCCCTGCACAACAACATGAACAAGAGACATCTCCTTTCCCTCCTGCTCGGCGCCGGCGCGGCGCTCGCCGCCACGCCCTGGGCCCATGCGCAGGGCACGCACGCCGTGCGCCTGGTGGTGCCTTACGCCGCCGGCGGCCCCATCGACGTGACGGCCCGGGCGCTCGCCGAGCGCGTCAAGGACGCGCTGGGCGGCCCGGTGATCATCGACAACAAGCCCGGCGCCGGCGGCAACATCGGCGCCGACATGGTGGCCAAGGCGGCGCCGGACGGCCTGACCATCGGCATCGCCGCCACCGCCACGAACGCGGTGAACCCCTGGCTCTACACGAAGATGCCGTTCAACGCCCAGGCGGACTTCGCCCCCATCACGCAGATGGTGCGCGTGCCCAACGTGCTGGTGATGAACGCCGAGACGGCGCAGCGCCTGAAGATCGACTCGCTGCAGGACCTGATCGCCTACGGCAAGGCGAACCCCGGCAAGCTCAACTACGGCAGCGGCGGAAACGGCAGCGCCGGCCACCTGGCCGGCGAGATGTTCAAGAAGGCGGCCGGCATCTTCGCCGTGCACATCCCCTACAACGGCGGCAACCCGGCGCAACTGGCGCTGCTGTCGGGGCAGGTGGACTTCAACTTCGACAACCTCGCCACCGCCGCGCCCAACATCAAGGCCGGCAAGCTCAAGGCGCTGGCCGTCACCACCCTGCAGCGCAGCCCCTTCCTGCCCGACGCGCCGCCGGTGGCCGACACGCTCAAGGGCTTCTCGATCGACACCTGGTGGGGCCTGGTGGCGCCGGCCGGCACGCCCAAGGCCACCATCGACAAGCTGAACCAGGCCTTCGTCGCCGCGCTCAAGGCGCCGGAGACGCAGGCGCGCTTCGCCGCCCTCTTCGCCGAGCCGGTGCCCACCACGCCGGAGCAGTTCGGCGCCTTCATGAAAACGGAGTTGGCCAAGTACGAGCAGGTGGTGAAAGCCACCGGCGCGAAGGTGGACTGAGGCGCCCGCACAGGCGGGCGGCCGGCCCGCCCAATCCCCGCTCAATAGCGCAGCCAGGTCCCTTTCAGCGGCGCCTGCGCCACGCCCGGCCGGCTGAAATCGCACACGCCCGACGGGAAGATCGCCTGCAGGCGCTGCTTCTCGTCCGCGGTGAAGACCGCCAACCCGTAGTCCGCGTCGTCGATGGGCTTGAGCTGGCACTTCAGCACGTCGTCCGACGCCGGGCCGCCGGCCACCATCCGCGGCGCCGGCGTCCGGGGATAGAGCGTGTTGCACTGGCCGCCGGTGAGCGTAGCCTCCTCCTCGATGCGTTCGCCGGTCAGCACGTTCCAGCAGGCGTCCACCGCATCGGCCGGCTTGTGGTGCACCACCTTGTCGGCCGTCAATTCGGCCGGGTCCCCGGTGATGGCGTCGAGCCATTGGGTCATCAGCGCCAGGCGGGTGATGAACAGTTCCCGCAACTGCAGCGCGCGCGGCAGCATCTGGTCGGGCTGCCCGAGCAACTGGGCGAGTTGCGGATGGGGGAAGTTCCAGGCCACGTGGTTGTCGGCGCGGCCGTTGGCCTTTTTCAACTGCTCTCGGATCTTGATGTCGTTGTAGATGGTGTGGATGTCGCCCGCAGGTTCGGCGTAGGCACGCATGCTGAGGATGGGCACGGTGGCCAGGCCGCCGCCGCCCGACCCGATGCGGCCCAGTTCGTAGGTGCGCTGCAGCGCCTCCAGGTCGGCCACGGTGCGCTGCGCGACGATGTTGCCGTCCACGTCGAAGCCGCCAACGGCCTCGTTGAGGTCGAGGAAGGCCGTGACGTCGATGGCGCCCTGGCGCAGGCTCTCCAGCCCGTACTGCACGCCCACGTTGTCCAGCGGGCGCCGCGCGGCGCCGGTGGCCGGGTCGCGCCCCAGGCTGTTGACGTTGATGTCGTAGACGGTGCAGCGCGCGCCGCCCGGGTTGTTCAGCGGGTCGTAGACCTGGGTGCCGTCCTTCAGCCCGCAGGCAGGCGAGACGGAACCGTGGGTCGCCAGCACCGCATCCCCGTTGCCCTTGTCCCAGTTGTCGCAGGTCACGCCCAGGGCCGAGCTCAGGTGACCCTCGAAGGCCCTGCGCACGTCGTAGGAGGCCGGATGCGCCTGGAAGTAGCGGTTGAGCAGGCGGCAGTCGGACACCGCCATGGCCGTGCCGAACACGTCGGGAAAGGCCGCGTCCGGCATGATGCCGTCCAGGATGCCCGGGTAGTTCTGCGCGATCAGCATCTGCTGGATGGCGCCGCCGGAGCCGCCCATGCCCACCATCCAGCGCGGCAGGCCGTAGGTCTCGGCGATGTGCTCGCGGATCATGGTCGCCGTCTCGGCCGCCACCACGTCGTTCACGTTCACCTTGTTGATGTTGAGCGAGGAGACGACGTAGGCGAAGCCCTGCTCCAGCGCCTTGATGCTCTGCACGTCGGTGTCGTCGGCCTTGAACACGTCGGTGACCGCGTTGCTGCCCTGGTTGTACTGGGCGGCGGTGGACTCGCCGAAGCGGAACACCACCCGGCCGTTCCAGCCCGCACCGTTCCAGCGGTCGGGCTCGCGCGGGTCGTCGAGCACGGCGATGCGGTAGATCGAGCGGTTGATGGTGCCCGACTCCACGCGCACGATGAAGGGCACGGTCCTGCCGTCGAGGGTGGTCGCGTCCGCCACGTCCGAGGGCCGGTCGCCCAGGGGATCGGCCAGCACCTTGCGCTGGCCGCTGGGGGTGAAGTAGAACCAGTCGAAGCGTGTGGCCACCGAGCAGTCCGCGTCCAGCGGATCACCCAGACCCGACTCCTGCGTGCGGCATTCGAAGGGCGCCAGGTGCGGACCGGAGAACATGGGTCCGGTGATGGCGTGGTTGGTCACGGCGAGTTCACCGCGGGCCGTGCCGTCCGCCGTGGCGGCCACCAGCGTGTTGGCGCCGAGCTCCAGGCCCGACACCAGGCCGCGCCACCGGCCGGGCGGCTGGTCGCTGCCGCCGGTCTGCCAATCCACGGCCACCTCGACGCCGTTGCGCTGCAGCCTCAGCGCGGACACGTCCACGCCGTCCGGCAGATCGACGGCGACCAGCGCATCGCCGCCGCTGACCAGATCGGCCCGGCTGGACAGGACCTGCAGCTTCAATGCGGCCGGCGTCGGCGTCTGCGGTTCGCCGGGCGGGGTGCCGCCACCGGGGTCCACCGTGCCGCCGCCCGGGCTCTGGCCGCCGCCAGGGCTTCCGGCAAAGAACAGGCCGGTGCCGCCTCCCCCGCCTCCGCCGCAGGACACGAGCGCGCCGGCCAGCAGGCCGATGCACAACACAGGGAGAAGCCCCCGGCCGGCAGGCGAAGGCGATGCGGATCGTCGGATCATCTGGGTCTCCTCTTTCTCTTGTCGTGTGCCAGGCGCGGCGCCCTCAGGGCTGGTAGGCCGCCGACCGGCAGGGCTGGCCGCCGCAGGTGTCGACCACCTTGCCATTGGTGCGCAGGAACTCCGACTTCTGCAGCCGGGCGGCGGGCGTGTTGCGCGGGTCGGAGTGCGGATCGGTCCCGGTGGACGGCGGCAGGTTGTCCTGCGGCGGCGCCGTGGTCCGCCCGGGGCCGCTGTCCCACACGACGAGCGCGGAACCGTCAAAGCCGCCGGTGCCCTCGATGCAGGGCAACTGGTAGTAGGGGTTCGCGTCGGGATGGCGGCCCGGGGCGAGCGCCGGGCACTGCAGCCGGGCACCGATGGTGCGCGCCTCGATCTCGGCCGACCACATCGTCACCTGGTGGTCGCCGTAGGCCACGTGCAGCAGCACCTTGTGCGGCGGCGTGTCGGGCAGCGGCTGGTCGGTCATGGCCTGCGCGTAGCCGTTGGCCTCGGCGCGGTCCCACAGCGTCTGCCACAGCGAGAAGATGAACTGCTGGTCCAGGCTGTCCGGATAGGCCGCATAGACCATCTCGCCGAACTGCGGGAAGTCGCTGCTGCGCTCCAGCAGCAGCGAGTAGTTCATGCCGGGCACGCCGAGCACGCCGCGCTCGATGTCCTGCGCCACGCTCATCAGCAGGCCGCCCAGGATGCCGCCCTGGCTGTTGCCGTCGTAGAACAGCTCGCTCGTGTCGAGCACGCTGGCCGGCGCGGTGCCCATCTGGAAGGCGGGGTGGGCGCCGAAGCCCTGCGCATGCTTCATCGCCCGCCCCAGCATCAGCGTGTTGAGCACGCCCTGCTGCGTGGTGTCGAAGGGCACCTGCGCATTCGACAGGTCGAAGAAGGCGAACACCGAGGGAATGATCTCGTTCTGCGAGAAGCCGTACCAGTTGGTGGCGCAGAACACGAAGTTGTGCTCGTTGCCCATGTCCTTCACGTTCCCGCCGTTGGCCTCGGCGGCCCGGCCGAACAGGCCGTGGCCGTAGAGCGAGATGCGCGCCGGGTTGACCGTGCCGTCCGCGTTCAGCGCGGACTGCGGGATGTTGCAGAGGAACGGAATCTCCATGGTGCCGTTCTGCACCGGCACGTCGTACACGCCCGGCGTGGCCGACGCATAGTGGAAGCGCTGCAGGTCCAGCGGGCTGTCTCCCAGCGTGTCGAAGGCGGCCTTGATCGCCGGCAGGTCGAGCGGCCCGCCCTGGAGATAGGGCGCGACGGCCGCGGCCACCGGCGTGATGTCGGCGCCGCCCGCCGGCGCGGCGACGAAGCTGGGCACGGTGAGCGTGCCTTCTATGTGGCGGGCGATCCGCGCGTCCTGCTGCGGCGTGAAGTCCTGCATCAGGGTCACGTTGAAGGCCGGCGCCGCCCCGTTCAGCGCGGCGAAGCCCTGGTCGCGGATGGCCAGCATGCGGCCCGTGGTGCTGCGCTGCGAGGCCACGGTGAAGTCCCAGGCCAGGTAGAGCGACTCGCGCGCCACGCCGGCCTTGTCCAGCGTGGCGAACAGCGCCTCCATGTGGTCGCGCCGCGCATTGACGAAGTCCAGGGCGCTCTCGTGGCGGTCGCGGTAGATGCGGAAGGCCGGGCCGGCCTCGATCGCCTCGCCCTGCCCGTCCTTCATGCCGCGCAGCACGACGATGTAGCGGTGGCCCCAGGCCAGGCTCTTCGCAACGCGGATGTTCATGCTCTGGCGCTCGGGCGCGCTGACGGTGTTCTGGTCCAGCTCGGCCCAGACCAGTTGCTTCTCCAGCGTGTCGGCGTCGATCAGCATCACGGGCGAGCCGTCCTGCTGCGAGACCGACAGGTCCGTCAGGCGCGGCGCCCCGCTGCGCTCCAGGTCCACGCCGGGTACGCGCACGACGATCATCGCGCCCGGCGAGAAGCCGTCGCTGCGGTTCCACTCGGTGGTGTCGATGGGCCGGTCGGCGGCGATGGCGCTGCGCGGCATCGAAGCCTTCTGCAGGTTCAGCCGCCGCCCGGTGTCGGTGCCGGCGTCCGCCACGGTGTAGTAGTCGTTCGGGAAGGGCAGCATGCAATGGCTGGCGTCCAGGAAGTCGCAGCGCGCCGCGGTGGCGGCCAGGTCCGCCGGCAACTGGTCGTCGATGCTGGCCAGCATGGGCGGCGGGGTCGTGCCGTTCCCATCGCCCCCGGAGCCGTTCCCGTTCTGGCCGCCGCTGCCGTTGCCGCCGGGCAGGCTCCACAGCGGGACCGGGTTGCCGCCGCCTCCGCCGCCGCAGGCGGCCAGAGCCGTGAAGGCGATGGCGCATGCGAGCCAGCGGCACCAGGCGCCGGGCGAACGAGAGGACGGCATGGGGCGCACCGAGGGCCGCCAGAGATCGTGCCTTGGCATGGGGTTGTGTCTCCTTGTATGTCTGCGAGCTTGCCACCCGCCGGCCGCGTGGAGCGCGAGGCTGCACTCACGGCCATCGGGCGTGGCGGCACTCTACCGACGGGACAACGCCGAGGCCATTGGCAAGCGGCCCTGGGCGCGTTGTGCATCTGCACAACGCGAGGCCGCGCCAACGTCAGTGCAGGGGAGATGGAGATGGGCGGCCGATGCGGCGCTGGCGCAGCGCCAGGTACATGCGCGACAGCCAGCCCATGTCGTCGAAGCTGGCGCCCAGGAGCGACTCGATGTGCCCCAGGCGGTGCAGCAGCGTGTTGCGGTGGATGCCGAGCGCGGCCGCCGTCGCCTTGTGGTTCTGGCGGTGCTCGAAGTAGGCCTCCAGCGTTTCGAGCAGGTGGGGCTCGGCCGAAATGCTGGCGATCATCTCGCCGCACAGGGTGGCCATCTCCGACGACTGGCGCATGAGGGTGTCGAGCGCGAACTCGGAATACCGGAAGGCGACGTCCTCCCTGCGCAGGTGCCGGCCCAGCTCGATCGCGGCCAGGGCCTGTTCGGCGCTGCCGCGCCAGCCGGCTGCGCCGACGCCCGGCAGCCCGAGCCCGGAGGACTCGAATTCGGGGAAGGCGCCGAGCAGGCGGCGCGCCCGCTCGTTCAAGCGGCGCTCCCGCCCATCGACCGGCTCGCCCGGCATGACTGGCAGCCACGCGACCCAATGGCCGCGGTAGAGGCTGCCGCCCGCCGGTGCGGCATCGTCCCGCCCGTGATTCGACAACGCCTCGTGCACGCGCTCGCACAGCGTGTCCGCCCCTTCGTCGCCCAGCGGCATGGCCGCCAGGCGCAGCGCCAGGGCGACGTGCGGCTGGTCGGCCGGGATGCCCAGGGCGCGCGCCGCCTCGTCGAAGGGACCGGCGGCATGCAGCACCGCGGCGCCGAGCCGCGCCTGAAGCTGCTGCCTCCATCGCAGCTCGCGCGACTGCTCCGCGAAGTAGGCGTCGCTCAGGGTGCTGCTCATCAGGTCGCTGTAGTACAGCAGGAAGGGCGGCACGATGAACAGCACCTCGTCGGCCAGCACCGGCTGCTCGCGCACGCGGGCCAGCATGGCGTCCATGTAGACGCGGGCGCCGGTGCGGTAGGCCTGCAGCAGCGCGCCGAGCGACAGCGCCTGCGAATGGCGGCGGCGGCTGAAGCTGCCGATCCAGCGCAGGTTGTCCTCGTCGGGCCGGCCGCCGGCGAGCAGGGCGTCGTACCAGAGCTCGGCGTTCTTGATCCCGGCGCGGTAGACGTCCTGCGCCAGCGTATCGCCGAGCGCCCCGTACTCGGCGATCGTGCCGCGCAGGGTGCCGAGCATGCGCGCCGACAGGCTGGGGCTGTCCTCACGCAGTTGTGCGACCAGCCGCCGCAGGGTCGGCGACAGCGGTTGCACTTCGGAGAAAGTCATCGTTGCCATCGTGTCGGAAGCTGGTCCGGGCCGGCAGCCCCGGCCATGCCGCGCGCGTGCGCGACCGGGCCGCACCGGCGCTTCTTCCCCTCCGGCCGCAATGTTGGATGGCTTTGGCATCGGCGCGCAAGGGTGATTGCCCCCGCTGTGCGGCCTCTTCCCGGCCCCGGGCTCCGTCGGCGCGTGGCCAGCTACGGCCACGCCGTCCGCGCTATTCGCCCAGGTAGGCGGCGCGCACCTTCGGGTCGTTGAGCATGACCTTCGCGTCGCCGCTCATGGAGATCAGGCCCGACTCCATCACGTAGCCGCGGTCGGCGAGCTGCAGCGCGCGGCTGGCGTTCTGCTCCACCAGCAGGATGGTCACGCCCTGGTTGTGCACCTCCTGCACCACCTCGAAGATCTTGTCGCACATGATGGGCGACAGGCCCATCGTGGGCTCGTCCATCAGCAGCACCTTGGGCCGCGCCATCAGCGCCCGGCCCATGGCCAGCATCTGCTGCTCGCCGCCCGACATGGTGCCGGCCAGTTGCGTGGCGCGCTCCTTCAGGCGCGGGAAGATGCCGAAGACCTTCTCGATGTCGGCCGCAATGCCGGCCTTGTCGTTGCGCACGTAGGCGCCGATCTGCAGGTTCTCGGTGATGGTCATGCGGGTGAACACGCCGCGCCCCTCGGGCACCATCACCAGCCCCTCCTTGACCAGGTCCCACGCGCCGCGTCCCTTGGTGGGCTTGCCCATGAACTCGATCTGGCCCTCCAGCGGCGGCAGCGTGCCGGTGATGGCCTTCATGGTGGTGGTCTTGCCGGCGCCGTTGGAGCCGATCAGCGAGACCAGCTCCCCCTCGTGAACCTCGAAGTCCACGCCCTTGACGGCCTGGATACCGCCGTATGCGACCTTCAGGCCGCTGACTTTCAACAGTGTCTGTGCCATGCGCCCGCCCTTCAATGTCCGCTGGTGCCGAGGTAGGCCTCGATCACCTTCTCGTTCTTCTGCACCTCGGCCGGCGTGCCCTCGGCGATCTGCTTGCCGTAGTCGAGCACCGTCACCCGGTCACACAGGCCCATGATCAGCTTCACGTCGTGCTCGATGATGAGCACGGTGCGGTTGTCCTTGCGGATCTGGTCGATGAGCTGGCGAAGCTGCACCTTCTCGGTGGCGTTCATGCCGGCGGCCGGCTCGTCCAGCGCGATGAGCTGCGGATCGGTGGCCAGCGCGCGGGCGATCTCCAGGCGGCGCTGGTCGCCGTAGCTGAGCGTGCGGGCCTTGTAGTCGGCGTACTTGCCCACGCCCACGTACTCCAGCAGTTCGTGGGCGCGTTCGGCGATCGCCTTCTCCTCGGCCTTGAAGCCGGGCGTGCGGAAGATGGCGCCGAACACGCCCGAGTGCGTGCGCACGTGGCGCCCGACCATCACGTTCTCCAGCGCCGTCATCTCGGCGAACAGGCGGATGTTCTGAAAGGTGCGCGCGATGCCGGCCTTGGCGACCTCGTGCACGGCCGTGGGCGTGTAGGGCTTGCCTGCCAGCTCGAAGGTGCCGCTGTCGGGCGTGTAGAGGCCCGTGATGACGTTGAAGAAGGTGGTCTTGCCGGCGCCGTTGGGGCCAATCAGGCCGTAGACCTGGCCGCGCTCGATCTTGATGCCGACGTCCGACAGGGCCTGCAGGCCGCCGAAGCGCTTGGAGATGCCGCTGACGTGGAGGATGGTGTCTGCCATGTGGGTGTGCTCCATCCGTCAGGGATTGATCGACATGGGGCGGTTGGCGCCACCGGCGATCTCGTCGGCCGGCGTGTCCACGCCGGGCTCGATGGCTTGGGTGGAGCCCGGCACCGGGTCGGGCGCCCTGCGGCCCTTGAGCGACTTGCCGTGTTCCGGCGAGGGCCACAGGCCACGCGGCCGGGTGAGCATGATCAGGATCATCGACAGCGCGATGAAGAGCTGGCGCAGGATCGAGGCGTCCAGCCGCCCGTCGGTCATCGACTGCAGCGGGCCGGCCACGTAGCGCAGCACCTCCGGCAGCGCCGCCAGCAGCACCGCGCCGAGGATCACGCCCGGCAGGTGGCCGATGCCGCCCAGCACCACCATGGAGACGATCATCACCGACTCCATCAGGTTGAAGGACTCGGGCGAGACGAAGCCCTGGAAGGCCGCGAACATGGCGCCCGAGACGCCGCCGAAGCTGGCGCCCATGCCGAAGGCCAGCAGCTTCATGTTGCGGGTGTTGATGCCCATGGCCTTGGCGGCGATCTCGTCCTCTCGGATCGCCATCCAGCCGCGGCCCACGCGCGAACTCTGCAGGCGGTAGGAGATGATGACGGTGAAGATCACCAGCACCAGGAACAGGTAGTAGTACAGCGACACCGAGGAGATGGTGTAGTCGCCGATCTTCAGCGGCCGGCCGAGGTTCAGGCCGAAGATGCGGATCGAGTCGATGCCGGTGATTCCCTTGGGGCCGTTGGTGACGTTGTAGGGATGGTCCAGCGTGTTCAGGAACACGCGGATGATCTCGCCGAAGCCCAGCGTCACGATGGCCAGGTAGTCGCCGCGCAGCTTGAGCGTGGGCGCGCCCAGCAGGGCCCCGAGCAGCGCCGCCAGCACCAGCGCCGCCGGTATCACCAGGACGAGCGAGGTGTGGAAGCCGTTCGGGAACATGGCCTTCAGCGCCTCGAAGTTGTCCGTGAGCTGGGTCGAGCCCAGCAGCGCGAACAGGTAGGCGCCGATGGCGAAGAAGGCGACGTAGCCCAGGTCCAGCAGGCCGGCGTAGCCGACCACGATGTTCAGACCCAGCGCCAGCAGCACGTACAGCAGCGCGATGTCGACGATGCGCACCCAGGCGTTGCCCTGCGTCTGCAGCAGCAGCGGCAGCACCAGCAGCGCCGCCGCCGCGACGAGGAAGACGACGAGTTTCTTGGCGTTCATGCTCGGTCCCTCCTCAGGCGCGGTCGGCCACCCGTTCGCCCAGCAGGCCGGAAGGCCGCACGGTGAGCGTCAGGATGAGGATGATGAAGGCGAAGATGTCGCTGTGCTGGCTGCCCAGCACGCCGCCGGTGACGTCGGCGAGGTAGCCCGCGCCCACGGCCTCGATCAGGCCCAGCAGCAGCCCGCCGACCACCGCGCCGGCCAGGTTGCCGATGCCGCCGAACACGGCTGCGGTGAAGGCCTTCAGGCCGGGGATGAAGCCCATCGCGTGCTGCGCGATGCCGTAGTTGGAGGCGTACATCACGCCGGCGATGGCGGCCAGCACGGCGCCGATGATGAAGGTGGCCGAGATCACCGTGTCGGGCCGGATGCCCATGAGCGCCGCCACGCGCGGGTTCTCGGCTGTGGCGCGCATCGCGCGGCCGAGCTTGGTGTAGTTGACCAGCCACATCAGCACGCTCAGCGAGACGGCCGTGACCGCCAGGATCATCACCTGCGTCGGCGAGATGTTGGCGCCGGCGAAGTGGATCGACTCGCTGGGCAGCAGGGTGGGATAGGCCTTGTTGGTCGGTCGCCAGATGATCATCGCCAGCGTCTGCAGCAGGATCGACATGCCGATGGCGGTGATCAGCGGCGCCAGCTTGGGACTGTTGCGCAGCGGCCGGTAGGCCACCTTCTCGATCACGAAGTTCAGCGTGGCGGCCACCACGCAGGCGATCACCAGTGCGATGAGCAGCACCAGCCAGCCGGGCGTGCCGGCCATGGACGTCTGCATCCACCCGATGATGGTCCAACTGGTCAGCGCGCCGACCATGAGCACCTCGCCGTGGGCGAAATTGATGAGGTTGATGATGCCGTACACCATGGTGTAGCCGAGGGCTATCAGGGCGTACATGCTGCCGAGGACCAGACCGTTGATGATCTGCTGCAGCAATATTTCCATAGAAGAGATCCCTATTGTTTATGCGCCCGGTGGAGGCGCTCATGACCGGCCCATGCGCCGGTCGGGCACCCAGGGCTGGCTAGCAAAAAACCCGCCAGCATGGGTGATGGGCGGGTTGGGGTGGCGGGATTTTAGTGACGCGCAAAGGCCGTTCCGGTGGGTGTCCGACACGGGTTTTCCCGGTGGACGAGGCAGCCTGTTGCGCATGCCGGCATGCCGCCCGCGCATGGCTGCAAGCGCGTATCAGCCGCCGGCCTGTTCGTCGTTGCGGCGGCGCAGTTCGCGCAGCTTGTCGGCGATGCGGATTTCCAGCCCGCGCTCGACGGGACGGTAGAAGCCCGGCGGCGCCATGCCCTCGGGCAGGTAGTTCTCGCCGGCGGCGAAGCCGCCCTCCTCGTCGTGCGCGTAGCGATAGCCCTTGCCGTAGTCGAGCTGCTTCATCAGCTTGGTGGGCGCATTGCGCAGGTGCATCGGCACGGGGCGGGAGCCGTCCTGCTTGACGAAGGCCTTGGCCTCGTTGAAGGCGGCGTACACGGCGTTGGACTTGGGCGCGACGGCCAGGTAGACCACGCACTGCGCCAGCGCCAGCTCGCCCTCGGGCGAGCCCAGGCGCTCGTAGCTCTCGGCCGCGTCCAGCGCCAGGCGCAGCGCGCGCGGGTCGGCCAGGCCGATGTCCTCGCTGGCCATGCGCACCAGGCGGCGCGCCATGTAGCGCGGGTCGGCGCCGCCGTCGAGCATGCGCACGAACCAGTACAGCGCCGCGTCCGGATCGCTGCCGCGCACCGACTTGTGCAGCGCGCTGATGGTGTCGTAGAACTGCTCGCCGCCCTTGTCGTAGCGGCGCATGCGCTCGCCCAGCACGCGCAGCAGCCAGGCGTCGTCGATGCGCTCGCGCCGCTCGGCGCCGGCCGCCACGGCGAGCGTCTCCAGCGTGTTCAGCAGGCGCCGGGCGTCGCCGTCGGCATAGGCGATCAGCCGGTCGAGCGCGGCGTCTTCCAGCGCGGGCACGGCGCCGATCTCCTGGGCGCGCGTCACGATCTGCCGCAGGTCGTCTTCGGCCAGCGGCTGCAGCACATAGACGGCCGCCCGCGACAGCAGCGCCGAGTTGACCTCGAAGGAGGGGTTCTCCGTGGTCGCGCCGATGAAGGTGAACAGGCCCGATTCGACGTGCGGCAGGAACGCGTCCTGCTGGCTCTTGTTGAATCGGTGCACCTCGTCGACGAAGACGATGGTGCGCTGCTGGGCGAGGCCGTCGCGGGCCAGCGTGGCGCGCTCCACCGCCTCGCGGATGTCCTTCACGCCGCCCAGCACCGCGCTGATGGGGATGAACTGGGCGTCGAAGGCGTCGGCCATCAACCGCGCGATGGTGGTCTTGCCCACGCCCGGCGGGCCCCAGAGGATGCACGAGTGCGGCTGGCCCGACTCGAAGGCGATGCGCAGCGGCATGCCCGGGCCCAGCAGGTGCTGCTGGCCGATGACCTCGCCCAGGTTGCGCGGGCGCAGGCGTTCGGCCAGGGGTTGGTGCGAGGCGGCGGGCATGGAAAGGGTTATACCGGCAGGCCGGCGGCGGGGCTCACTGCCGGATCACGTCGGCGCCCGCCGGCGGTTTGAACTGGAAGGTGTCGGCAGGCAGCGCCGGGTTGAGTTCGACCTTGGCGAAGCGCAGCACCGAGCGCTGGCCGAAGGCGTCGAGGATTTCCAGCGCCGCCAGCGCCTCGCCCTGGAAGCCGATCTGCACGCTCTGCAGTTGCGCGTCGCGCGACTTCGGCGTGGCCTTCACCCATTGCAGGCCGTCGCGCTCGGGCTGCTCCTCCAGCGTGAAGTCCGCGTCCAGCGCCCGCAGGTCGGCGGCCGAGGCGATGATCGCCGCCGGCGTCGAACCCAGCGCCTGCGCCTGGGCACGCTGCGTGACCTGGTTGAGGTCGGCGTCGTAGAGCGAGAGCGTCCTGCCGTCCGCCACGATGGTCTGGGCGAAGGGCTTGCGGTAGTCGAAGCGGAAGCGCCCGGGCCGCTGGAACTCGAAGCTGCCGGTGGAGGTCTTGGCGCGCTGCGCCTGGCCGTCCCTGGGCGGCGGCGTCACGGTCTGGGTGAACTCGGCGCGGCCGGACTTCGCGTTCTTGACGAAGGCCTCCAGGCTGTCCATGCCGCCGGCGCTGGCCGCGGCGGCCGCGGCGCCCAGGGCCAGCGCGGCGAGCAGGCGGGGAAAGCGGTTCATGCTTGTTCTGACCTTTCTAAACGGGAGATGGAGTGCCGATTGGAGCTTCGCGGCCTGCCGGCGTTGCAGCCGGCACGTTTCGCGCGGGCAAAGCAATGCAAGTGATCGTCACGCGGTTGCGGATGCAGCGCCATCGGCCCGGTCCACGGGCGCACCACCGGCCGCGTCCGACGGACGCGGCCTACTCCGGGCGTGCGGGCACCAGGATGTCACGCTTGCCGTCGGCCGTCATGGCGCTGACCAGGCCGGCGGTCTCCATGTCCTCCACCAGCCGCGCGGCGCGGTTGTAGCCGATCTTCAGGTGGCGCTGCACCAGCGAGATGCTGGCCTTGCGGTTCTTCAGCACCACCTCGACGGCCTGGTCGTACATCGGGTCCTTCTCGCCGCCGCCCTCGCCGCCCCCGAAGACGTCGCCGCCCTCGCCGTCCACCGTGCCGCCTTCGAGCACGCCCTCGATGTAGTCGGGCTCGCCCTGGCTCTTGAGGTAGGCCACCACGCGGTGCACCTCGTCGTCGGAGACGAAGGCGCCGTGCACCCGCACCGGCAGGCCGGTGCCGCTGGCCATGTAGAGCATGTCGCCCATGCCCAGCAGCGCCTCGGCGCCCATCTGGTCGAGGATGGTGCGCGAATCGATCTTGCTCGAGACCTGGAAGGCGATGCGCGTCGGGATGTTGGCCTTGATCAGGCCGGTGATCACGTCCACGCTGGGCCGCTGCGTCGCCAGGATCAGGTGGATGCCGGCGGCGCGCGCCTTCTGCGCCAGGCGGGCGATCAGCTCCTCGATCTTCTTGCCGACCACCATCATCAGATCGGCCAGCTCGTCGATGACCACGACAATGTGCGGCTCGCGCTTGAGCGGCTCGGGGTCGTCGGGCGTGAGGCTGAAGGGGTTGTAGATGAATTCCTCGCGCGCCTTGGCCTCGTCGATCTTGGTGTTGTAGCCGGCCAGGTTGCGCACGCCCAGCTTGCTCATCAGCTTGTAGCGGCGCTCCATCTCGGCCACGCACCAGTTCAGGCCGTGCGCCGCCTGCCGCATGTCGGTGACCACCGGCGCCAGCAGGTGCGGGATGCCCTCGTAGACCGACATCTCCAGCATCTTGGGGTCGATCATCAGCAGGCGCACGTCGTTCGCCTCGGCCTTGTAGAGCAGCGAGAGGATCATCGCGTTGATGCCCACCGACTTGCCCGAGCCGGTGGTGCCGGCCACCAGCACGTGCGGCATCTTCGCCAGGTCGGCCACCACCGGGTT